>Ga0209985_10000303_pt1 | contig 55415 bp, 55 predicted proteins | sample NOAtaG_FD_187305 | JGI IMG/M metagenome (GOLD analysis project Ga0209985, IMG submission 187305) | Freshwater lake microbial communities from Lake Erie, under a cyanobacterial bloom - NOAA_Erie_Diel6S_1000h metaG (SPAdes) (version 2) | ecosystem: Environmental > Aquatic > Freshwater > Lake ... | reverse complement strand
GCAGGGAGATCAAGAAGGTGCAGAAGATGCTCAATGAGCGGCCACGTGCCGTGCTGGGTTATAGAACGCCCAAAGATGTCTTTGAAAAAGAGATACTGAAAGCTTGCGGATGAAGGTAATGCACCCACAAAAAACTTGTCGGCAAATAAAACAAACGGTAAATTGTAAACCGTTTTTACTGCGTGGCTGGGATTGGACACCTTCAGCGAACAAGCAGGCTTTGCACTAAAAAAGAAAAGGAGGGCGGTGAGCAAATTGTTGTCCTTCTTTTTTAGGGAAATAAAAAAAGGTGTCCATTTCTTATTTTTCAATTTGTTGCGTTAGAAACTTGAGACCACCCAATAATACTCTGACTTATTGCAACAGCAACTATACAGTGTACAAGCGTTAACTCATATAGTTTTCCCGGAACCCAGCCCCCAAAAATGATGTACGGTATCCAAGACAAAATGTTATCGGTGTATGAAAACCCAATGACAACTGAAAAAAATAGTAATGCAACCCATAAAGCGAGGGAGGTAAAGATCAGGTAAACTAGACCCTTCAGAATTTGCGACATTGTCCGGACGTTTTTCGACTAAAGTCAAGTCTCACGACCTGACGGTGCTTAAAGAACCAAGTAATTTTGCAGGCCGAAAGACCTGACAACAAAGAAAACCAATTTACATCTTATCCTCAATTCAACGCCTCATCCGTAATCGTCAGCAGCGAGCCGTCCAGCTCGGTCCGGTATTGCCGCAGCGGGCGCCAGGCCGGCCCGCCACCCGGTGAGCCATCGGAAAAATTGAAGTTGGAGTTGCAACACGGATCGGTCATGTATAAACCCGAACTGTGCACATTCACGGTAGCACACGCTTCGTTGGGCCGGTAGCTGCAGTTGCGCTCAAACGCCAGGTAACGGGAAGAGGAAACGCGGTAGACAATGACCCCCCGCACCCCGATACTGTTAATCGTGCGCGAGCCGCCATCCAAAAACAAGGCTGCGTTTTCGGGAAACGAAAGATTCAACACGAGCGGAGAAAAATTAGCCAGCGGTATGGGGTCATCCACCGGCCCGGACTGGCAGGCGGTTATCGTCACAAAAATCAAACTGTTGAAAAATTTACTTCGCATACGCATAAAATCCTTCGCCACTCTTAATGCCCAGTTTGCCTTCGCGCACCAACCGGCCCTGCGCCTCGCTCGGGGTAAACCGCTCCGCCCGGTCAAACGATTCGTACAAGCCGCCCGTAACGGCATAGTTGATGTCCTGCCCGATCAAATCCGTGAGCTCGCACGGGCCCATCTTAAAGCCCGCATTGCGCAATGCGGCATCCAACGCAGCCGGCAACACCACTCCCCTGTCCAGCATATCGAACGCCTCGGTGTAAAATGGCCGGGCTACCCGGTTAACGATAAACCCGGGCGAATCTTTTACCACCACCGCCACTTTGCCAATTCGTTCACAAAAATTTTTCAGTGTAGCCACCACCTCATCCGGAGTTTTTCGCCCCACCACGATCTCCACCAGCTTCATGAGCGGAGCCGGATTGAAAAAATGAAGCCCCGCAAAACGTTGTGGATGGCGCAAGGTAGCCGCCAGCGCATCGATCGACAGTGAGGATGTATTGGACACGAGCAAGGCCTCTTCCGAATTAGCTTCTTCCCAGGCGCGGTACAACTCCTGCTTGATATCGGGCCGCTCTACGATGGCCTCCACCAACAGGTCAGATTTCAATTGCTGTACTTGCGATACAATCTGCAGGTTGTCAACCGCACGTGCTACTTGCTCGGGCGTCAGTTTGCCCTTCGCCTCCAGTGTTTCCCAAGTCTTACGAATATTGGCCAGCGCCTGATGTGCCAGCCCGGTGTTGACATCATAGAGCAGCGTGCGCAATCCCTGCTGGGCACAAACTTGCGCAATGCCTGCGCCCATCGTACCCGCTCCCGCTACCCCTACGGTGTACACCATGATTACATGACCGGCTTAAACTGACGGAGGAACCGCACATCGTTTTCAGAAAACAAACGCAAGTCATTGATGCCGTACCGCAGCATGGTAATCCGCTCAATGCCCATGCCGAAGGCGAAGCCGGTGAACTCTTGTGGATCAACGCCTGAATTTTTCAGCACATTCGGGTGCACCATGCCGCTGCCGGCAATTTCCACCCAGCCGCTGTGCTTGCACACATTACAGCCTTTGCCATGACAGATGAAGCAGGAGATATCAATTTCTGCACTGGGTTCGGTGAACGGGAAATAAGACGGCCGCAACCGGATTTTGGTGTCGGCCCCAAACATTTCCTTGGCAAAATGATAAAGCGTTTGCTTGAGATCGGCAAAGCCTACGTTTCGATCGACATACAACCCCTCCACCTGATGGAAAAAACAGTGGGCACGGGCCGAAATGGCTTCGTTGCGATACACGCGGCCGGGCATAATGGATCGCACGGGTGGCTTTTGCTTTTCCAGAAGGCGAATCTGCACGTTGGAGGTATGGGTGCGCAGCAACACGTCCGGATTTTTCTCAATGAAAAAGGTATCCTGCATTTCGCGGGCCGGGTGATTCTCCGGAAAATTGAGCGCGGTGAAGTTGTACCAGTCCGTTTCAATCTCCGGCCCGTCAGACACATTGAAGCCCAGCCTTTCAAAGATCTGGATAATGCGGTAACGCGTAAGGCTGATGGGGTGCTGATTGCCGATCGCATGCTGACTTACCGGCAATGTGAGATCCAGTTTTTGCGCCTGACCATTGGTGGAGCCTTCCAAACTGGCCGTGAGCTCTTTCAGTCGTCCTTCGGCCAGGTTTTTCAACTGGTTAAGCGCCTGCCCTACCTCCCGTTTTTGGTCAGCCGGCACCTTTTTTAACTCCTCGAAGAGTTCAGGAATTAGCCCTTTGCGGCTGAGGTATTTGATGCGATAGGCTTCCAGCTCCTGGGCATTGCCCACGGGCGCTTCACGCACTTCACGTTCCAGCTGTAGTATTTGCTCTTTCATGTTGAACCAGGGTGACGCGCTGCTGAAAAGCCTTCAGGCCAAAATTGATGCCGAGGCAAAGGGCCAGCACGACCGACAAAATTAACCAATCACCCTGATCTTTCATGAGCCAGGCCAGACCGAGAAACACAAAGTTGATCAGCGCCAGGGCTATAACCACCCGGCTGTGCGAGAAGCCGATTTGCAGAAACTGATGATGCAGATGGTTGTGGTCGGCACGAAAAGGTGACTGGAACTTGCGAAGTCGTATGATGATCACCCTCAACGTATCGAAGAGCGGCACAATGAGCACACACACGGCCGTAGAAACCGAACTCTCAAACCGCCACGCATGCCCCAGGGGCAAATTGAAGTTGACGTTGATGAACTTGATGGCAAAGTACACCAACAATAAACCGACCATGAGGGCCCCGGTGTCGCCCATAAAGATTTTGGAGGGTTGCCAGTTAAAAAACAGAAAGGCCAGGAGCGAACCTACAAAACACAGGGCGATAAGGCTGAGCGTGGCATCACCCACACCCCAAAACCAGACCCCGAAAAACCCAAGTGCTACCACGCCTACGGTACCGGCCAGGCCATCTACCCCGTCAATCAGGTTGTACGCGTTCGACACAATGACGATCACAAAAAAGGTGAGCAGCCAACTGACAGCCGTGGGCAGGGGAGTTTCGGACAAGAATCCATAAAAAGACGTGAGATTAGTCTGATCCAGCACGACCAAAATGATAATGGGAAGAAACTGGCTGAACAGTTTTTGACGGGGCGAGAGCGCGAGCACATCATCGCGCAAACCAATCAGGAACATGATGAGCAGGGCGATGAAAAAAAATTTCATGGCCAGCCATTGTTGAAGCGGCAATCCCATGATGAGTGCCAGGGCCGCCCCCAGCAGCACGGCAATGCCGCCCATGGAGGGTGTGTAGGTGGAGTGGATCTTATGTTCACCGGGGCTATCAAACAGTTTCCATTGCCCCAATAGTTTGATCACAACCGGCAGGAAGAGAAAGGCAATGAGAAAGGCGATGATCGGGAAAACAATAAGTTTCACTAAAGCAAAGTTAATAGGCTTTTTCGCTGCCGCGAATCAGGCTTATTACGGTTAGCACAATAATTTTAAGGTCTAGCCAAAACGACCAGTTCTCGATATAATAACGGTCCAACCTAACTCGATTCGCCATATCAGCCAAGTTCTTTGTTTCACCTCTATACCCCATACATTGCGCAAGACCCGTAATCCCCGGCTTCACATAATGCCTCGCCATCAGGTTCTGTATCAGAGGAACAAATTGTTCATTTAACTTAATTGGATGCGGCCTTGGCCCAATCAGAGACATATCGCCCCGTATTACATTGATGAATTGGGGAAACTCATCAATGCTGCTCTTGCGCAAAAACTTTCCCATTCGGGTGATTCGTTGATCATCTTTTATTGCTTGCTTAAACTCTGCATTCTTTTCAAAAGCCATAGTTCGAAACTTAATGCAATCAAAGGGGCGGTTGTTTCGGCCGTTGCGCTTTTGCAGAAAAAAAACTGGCCCAGCCGAATCAATTTTTATCAAAAAGGCCATCACCGGAATCAGCCAAATGAGAATTAGGCTCATGAAAACTATTGCCAAAAGCAAGTCAAAAAATCGCTTTACCAAACGATTTGCGGGTTCATCAAGTGCAAGAGCATGAACATCGGATGGAACGAACCGATCCCGTGCGTCAAGCCAAATTTGATTCGGCCTGACGGGAGTGTCAGAATTGACCACAATCTTAACTGAGATCATCGAATTCAGGCCAAAGTCAACAAGAGTTTTCAATTGATCTGTTGAAGCCCCTGGCGCGCAGCAAAAAATTTGATGAATATCTCGTTCTTCACACAGCCGCTTAACCTCTCCCATAAAGGAAGAGGAAAGATCAATCCTGCCAGCAAATCTCATTTGTTCCTCGGGATGCAATAAAAAGTGCCGTCTCAAGCCCCGCGCATGTGTGTAACTACCGATGATCAAAAAGTAGCGTGTTACGCTTCCGGTCCTAAGTCTTCGGGCATAAAGTGCCAAAAGTCGAAACACCACAAATGCAATGATAAAAATCAAGTAAAGCAAAAAGATTTGAATCGGTGGGTAGTTCTTACGCAAAAAAAGACCCAATCCCACCACAACTAAAAAGTGAACCACGAAAAAGAAAAACTGATTCTTAAATATCTTTTCGATTGTCCAATTTTTAGTAATCGAATACGGCCTGGCTACAAGTACAAGAAATACCCAGGCCAAACTGGAGTAAACCATGAGATAAATCAAATTTACCCGATTTGGTTCGCTATCCACGTGAGTTGCAAACCATATTGAGAGGTTCAACAAGACCAAATCACCGAGAAAAAAAAATAGTCTGCTGAGATCGTTCATCGTGTAAAGAGGCTATATTTTCGCGGAATTCTCCCGCCATATCGGTAACATCTTATTTCGAAAATACTCGTTTAAGAAAAGCTGGTGCAGCAAGGCAAAAAATACCACGCCTTGATAGCGTCCGAGAAAGACTTCCGTTACTCCATAAACCAAAAAAGGAAAAATAGCTAAGATACCCAGCTCATATCGAACCCTCATAAATAAAACAAGAGGGCGCCCCAGGAGCATCGCTACGCCAAGTAACCCCAAAATGCCATTACTGAACAAGATTTGAATAAATTGATTATGGGCGTTTAACGAACGTGAAGCATACTCCTCGAACCCATGGGATCGAAGGTACGACCCCAAAACTTGATTATAATCTCCCGTTCCCACACCAACGAACCAGTGAACATTAGCCTCCAGGGCGGCTGTCCAAAGCTGAAATCTCTCCCAATAGTCATTCCTGTCGCTTATAGTGATAAACTCAGGACGAGTTTGCATTAGCCCCACAACTGCAAACAAGGCAATAAGCATGGTAAACGAAAAACCAAAAAGCCAAATGTCACGTGTTGACCTCTCGCCCAAAAGAAAACTAAGAAGAAAAAAAGCGATGATTAAAAGGAGACTTATAAAGATTGTTTGCCCCCCCAACAGCACAAGTATGAAAAACAGAAAAACAATAACGGGAAAAGCAAAGCGAGATGGTCGGATCGGTTCAAAGTGTACCCGAAAGAGCAGAAACGTAATAGTAAAGATTACATAATAGGAGAAATAGGTCGGATGAGAATCGATTATTTCAGTAAATTGATCGAAAAAAAATACCCGAATATCATTTTTTACAACAAATGAATACACTGCATTTGACAGGCAAATCATACTCGCCAGCACTACGCCACCCGCAAAAGGGAGAAATACATCTCGGGTAATTTCCAATTTTGAATTGGGAAAACTGAACACGAAAAGAAGCCCCAGAAGGCTGATAGAAGTCTCAATTTGACGCAACCCAAGAGCAAAATCAGACGAGTAAGTTAGGCCACCTGCCAGAACAGCCATAAAAAAAAGGATGTCCCAGCCATTTCTCAGGGTCGCCTTGAGCGAGAAACCAAACCCTGAAAACGGCATAAACAAAACCAAAGCAATGAGTACTCTTGAACTATATAGCTGAGAGACCGGCACTAGCCCAACGAATAGGCCGAGGAGAATCCGAAACAGGGTTAGTCTGATTCCTTCGTGGCCAAGCATCATGTCCTAAAGATACCTAAACTGCCTTTTTCCTGGTTTGCCAGGCCAAAAATATTTCTTGAAATGTCGTCTCTAGATTCTTGGTTATCGTCCATTTGGGATAGTGATTCGTCATCTTTGACAAATTGGAGATGTAACAGATATGATGGCATTCATTTCAAACTTTTAGTAAACCCCGTTCTAGGTTGCATTACGGCTCAACAATCTTTCGAAAAGTTGGATATGCCGCTGCGTAATGATCTCCCAATCATATTCCCGTTTGATTTCCGCCTGATTATTTGTGCCGAAGTTTCTCCTCGCGCGTTTGAGTTCGCTCACTTTTGGCAGGAGCTGTGCCAGATCATTTTCGCCATTAAAATACAATGCATTTTCATTTAGAACATGGCGGTTAAATGAGTTGTCATGCGCGATGATAAAGCTGCCGCATGCCATGGCTTCCAGCAATGATGGATTGGTACCGCCAACCGAGTGGCCATGAAAGTAAGCCAACGAAAAATGTCTAAGCGCATCCAAAAGCGGTTTGTCAAAAATGGTTCCCACATACTTGATGAGCGGAGATTGGTACCGAGCCATTAGGAATTGACCGAACCTGTTTCTCGTGTTACCAACAAATAGAAGCGGGATATCCGGTTTAGACGCCAAAAATCCCTTCAAAATTGCCTCAAGATTATTTTCCGGCTCAACTCTGGTCACCAGCATCAAGTACCTTTCAGGCTGCACATTATACTCAGCAAGACCGGAAGGATCAAAAGTATATGCAGGCTCGGCACCGTAAGAAAGATAAATTGACTTTGCTCTGTGCTTCTCGAACAGGTATTGCTGAATACCCAGATTGTCCGCGATGAGAAATGGTGAGTTCCTTACCGCCATCACTTCCAGTCGCTTGATGACCTCCTGCGTAACCCTGTTCCATTTTGAGCGCCTCCATTCCAAGCCATCCATGTTGGTGAGTACCACAGGCGATTTCATTTTTTTGCCAATCAGCAGGGCAAGTGAGGGTGCTGCACTGTGGTATCCTGCCTCATAAACAATATCAAAGTCACGCTTAAGTGCATCCCAAAGACATAAAAAATCATAGAGAAAATGGGCGGAGGCCCCAATCAGTGTCTCAGGGCAATATTTACGAATAATGGTGACACCCTGAAAAGTATCCTGATCAAACGGGTGATCATGTGGATTATACACCGTTACACTGTGCCCTGACTTCACTAATCGAGCAGACAGGTACTCAGCAAACTGCTCGTAGCCTCCATATCGATTTGGAATTCCTTTTGTACCGAGGATGGCGATTTTCATAGCATCAAAAAAACTTATTACCAATCAAAAATAGGTGAAAAAGAATAGCCGCAAAACTGTTATGAGTGGTATCGCTTACTTTACTTTGCGAATAATTAGCCAATCTAAGCACGTGTTAATGCAAAGCGAGTTAAAAGTAAACAAGATTCTGACAATTCTGATTTGTCTTTCTTTTACAGGTTTTTTTTTCTCCATCATGGTGGGCAACCTGCTGTTGTTAGTTCTGTTGTTGTTTTGTGCCACCCGACTTAGGCCGGTTGATTTGCTGGACTCGCTGCGCGGCAATTCTCTTCTTCAGCTTTTCTGCGCAAGTTATCTCCTGCTGTTGATTGGGCTTCTTTATACAAAAAACATCAGTGTTGGTTTCTTTGCGTTGGAAAAAAAAGTGGCCTTGCTGTTTGCACCATTGCTACTCATACCAACCCTTAAAAAGGTAAAATACCAAACTGAGGCACTGTTTACATACGTGGGACTAATCACAATTGTAAGTAGTTTTGTGATGCTACTAACCGCGGCCTGCCGATTCTATTTGCTGGATGTTTCAAACGCATTTTACTATCAGGAAATTACGCCTATCCACTACGTTTATTATGCTATCTACTTCGCAGTTGGTTCACTTTTCTTGATTAATTCTCTAATCAATCAAACCAAACATAGTGCGACAATAAAATGGGGCCTTGTGGCGCTAACCGGGTTGTACGCTACTTTCATACTCGTTCTGATTGCATCAAAGACAGGCATCATCGCTTTCTTGGCGGGGCTTTCAATTCTCCTGTACAAGAAAATTGATCAAAAACGACTGGTGCTAATGGGATTAGTGCCGGTTATCATTAGCACCGGTGTTTTGCTTGCTACTAATCCCACAACTCTTGAACGATTCAAAGAGCTCAATCATAGTTTGCATTTCCTTACACTGAATGACCTGCGTGGTGAGGAAATAAACATGAACGGCTTAAGTATGCGTCTTTTGTTTTGGAAAATTTCAACCACACATTTAATCAACGATGGACTTTTTTTGGCTGGAGTAGGAACTGGGGACGCACAAGATTACATCAATTCACTATTTTTAATGCCTACCTATGACATCCCCAGTTATGTTGGTTGGGATCCCCACAATCAATGGGTTTTTGGTTTTGTTCAACTGGGACTCCTAGGGGTTGCGCTCCTTTTCTTAATCTATTTGAAATGTATTCGCATGGCTATCAAAACAGAAAATTACGACCTACTTGTATTTGTTATCATTACCGGCTTTTTTAGTCTCTCAGAATCGTTCCTTGAATCAAATAAAGGCATTGTGTTCTTCTCAGTATTATTACCCTTGCTTGTCCATCGGCAGCAGGTTATGCCTCAGTCAATGGCAGTCGTTGACAAAATCTGATTTCGCTTGTATTCTGTTAATAGAAATCCGTCCACCAGTATAGTTTGGATTATGTGGTATTCATCATTAATGACCTTCAACTGTTCATCTGAAGCCCCCTCATCGGGGAAAGTAGTTGAGCTGATGAGCCATAGAACATCGAACTGTTTTAACCTATCCGTGCCAGCAAAACGTGGCTCCATAATGGGATAGTCAATTTGGTAGATCTTGAAATAATATCGGAGATACCAGGCATAGTTTGCTAGTACCATTACTTTTTCTTCTCTTGCCTCTGCAACCGCCAGCACAACTTCACGCCACTTCTGCCTTGGGCTTCGGTCGTGGTAAAGGCGCTCAAAAAAAAATGAATTAATGAAGAAGCAAATCATCAAAACGATGAGTACCATATAATTTAAAACAGCCGAACGACCATTAATCCCTCCAAGTCCATAAGGATCAAACGCCATTGAAACAAAAAGAATAACCGCTGGAACAGCAATAAAACTATACTTGTACTCAAGCATCGGCATTCGAAACCAGGAATAGATAAGTGGAATTAGAAAGGCCAAGACCACCCAACCAGTCATTACAAAAAGCTGGAGCCTGTTTGATTGATCATTGAAATTTCGAATCATTTCTCGTGTTACCCAGGCGCTGAGCCCCGCACACAAAGCGACCGTAACTGGATCCCTAAAGTAGACATAATAGTATTGGACGGGGAAGTACCACGGCACTTGCTCTAAATGGAAGCTCTCAATGGAAAGGTCGGATAAAATCACCGGCAGCCAATGCAACAGTGAAAGCCCGGCCAATAGCCCGGAACCAAAAGCTAAGCTAATTAACCTCCAGTTAAACAGACGAAATGCAAAAATAACAACAATGAAAATAATCAACTGCGAGGCAAAAACAACCATTCCAAAATAATGGGTATTGAGCAAAGCAGAAGTACAAAATGCATACAGCAGAAAGTCAACCGGCTTTTTATTTTTAATCGCCCGAAAAAAAAACAAATAGGACAAGGAAGAAAAAAAGAAAACGAGAGGATAAAAACGCACCTGTCGCGAATGATCAACATGGAAATAATTGATAGCCGTAAGCAAAGCGGCAACAAGGCCAACCCGCCACCCCTTAAACTCCCTACCAAGAAAAAACATTGAAATGATACCCAATAGCCCGGTGACAGAGCCAAGTAGCCGTCCGACTACGTCATTATATCCAAAAAGCTTATACCACGCATTCAGAATCAGAAAGAAAAGTGGCGGTTGATCTGTTTTGCAATACTCAATCACTTCTGCAAAACTTTTATCTGGTGACGCGCCAATGGCACTGTGAATTTCATCCATCCACAAACCGTTATCGTCAAGGTTGTATACGCGCAGCCCCGCGGCCAGTAAGAAAATCAACACCAAATAAATATAGCCTCTTCGGGGCATCGGTTCGAAAGTTGAATTGGCCTGCGTTTTCAAAAGTAGATTTGATTTTTTTCAAAAACAGCGATAAAATTCCTAGCCGTAGACTCCCAGGCAAACCCTGAGGCGTGCCTGATTCCCCGACTGACCATTTCACGATACAGTTCCTGATCATCAAGCAAGCGGTCAATCACTGCAGCCAGTTCCTGCGGTTGCTGGGGTGAAAAAAACAGTGCTGCATTTCCACAAACCTCGGGCAGGCAGGTGGCATTTGAAGAAACAACAGGGACTCCAGAGGCCATTGCTTCTAATGGCGGAAGTCCGAAACCCTCAGCGTAGGATGGAAAACAAAATACCGTAGCGCCAGCGTATATGGCAGGAAGATCCTCATCGGCAGTCCAGCCGGTAAAAATCAGGCGGTTGCTTACCTGATCGTCTTTAGCCAATAAACGAAAGTCAGATTGCTTCCAATCCTCCTTGCCAACAATCACCAGGGGAATTGAGCGATCCCGTATTTTACTCAGTGCTCTGACAAGTAACTCAATGTTTTTTCTGGCATTTAACCTGCCTACATATAGAAGGTATCGATTAGGTAAGTTGTATTTCCTTTTTACATCCTCTTTCCTGTGCCCCGACTTATGCTGCATTGGAGTAAAAGACTTCTCAACCCCGATATATATTACCTGTATTTTCTCCAAGTTCGAAAAACCATGCCTGGTCATTCTACTTTTTTCCTCATATGATAATGTGACAATTTGATCGGAAAACCATGACAAGTACTTTATAAAAAAAAAATAAAGTCTTTCAAGTGGGCTAAAATATTGTGGAAATGAAACAAAAAGAGCATCAAAAATATATGCCACCTTCCTTCCGACAAAAAAAGGTGAGACAAAATTCTGGAAAAGCATAACATCCAACTTCAGTCTGTTGGCTTTCAACGGCACCACAAACAAATTTGACAACAGGTTGTTGCCAGCCCAAACGTAAACCAGCCAGACATTCTGAGAACCCGGAAATAACACCTGCTGATCCTTGTACTTCTTATTTAGAAAAATGTAATACTGGTTACTGCGATCGATGGCGAGAATGTTATTGACTAAATTCCGAATAACTCGCACACCGCTTGGCGGCCCCCCGAAGTACCATTTGGCATCAATACCAATCTTCATGAATTTACCCTCAGTTGTGTCTTGCAATACTGTAACAACGCAAGATTTATTGCCCAATACACAAATGGAAATGATATCCATACAACGGACGAAGCTTGCGATCCTACTAAAATAACAATATTTCCGCCCAAAAAACCCAATACCATACTTCGTTCAATTGAATTCGGCAAAAGTCGATAAACATTAAAGTTTTGAAACAGAAAAAATGCAAAGAAAAAGAACCAGCAAATCAAGCCGAACATGCCGGTGTCATGTAAAGCTTGAAAAAAAAGTCCATTTAGCCAACCAACTGGACCGGCCGTACCTGTTACCTCGCCAGTGTGTGGATTCACAAAGACATTGTTTGCCGAGAAAATGCCGTTGCCAATCAACGGACTTTGCTTAAAGCCACGCCACGCCTCCTCCATCGAAACCAGCCGCGGGATTGCTGTGCCGGTGGAGAAATCAAACAAACCAAAGCCCATTTTATAATAAACAGCCTTTTTAAAACTACTTTCGTCCGGAAGCAAAACCATAATTACAGCCAAAGTAAAAACGGCCAATAGGCCGATCGCCAAAAGTCGGGAAAGCACGGCTTTTCGCTTTGAGACAAACACCATCACTAAGATGGCCATGGCTAAGCCAACAAATGCCGACCGGGTGTAGGACAGGAGTAAAGCAAGCCCAAGGATCGCGAATGCCCCTGTAATGCGGGCACCACGGATATCGGTCAAATAAATGGCTGCTACAATTGAAAGAACGGCTCCGGTTGTGATACCAAAAAGGTTGGGTTCGATTGAAAAGGACCGTATAGATGGAATTGCTTGGGCTACGCTGGCTACATTAAACTTGTTTATGTGATCAAATGTTGCCCCTAAATTGTTAGCGCCAGTAGACCAAGCGATTACCAAACACAAAACACCAAACCACGCGGCCAGTTTGGCTGATTGTACCAAAGTTGAAAACAACTGCTGTGCAGTAAGTTCCCGAAATGTCCATTTGCAAATAAAAAACAACACGAGAAATGAAGTTAAGTTAAGGGCTCCAGTAATAGACCTCATTGGCAAGCCCGAGAAAAGAAATGTTGAAATCATCGAAATCAGCCAAACACAAAGCAGCAAAACATCAGCTCCACTGATGGAAATACGAAAAATTGTTTTGTTATGGCTCCATCTTGCAGCGTGGTATGTCAAAATAATTGGAATAAGCAAGTGAGACATGCTTATGCCAATGGTTCCAATTTCGAGGCGCAACCCAGAACAAAACGCGCTAAAAATTAAAATGGAAGCAACCCAGACTTTAGGTCGCCATTTAATGAACCGTAGTTGCGAACGCATTCGTTGTTCTAGCTGCCAATTTGAAACAAATATCAGACTAATTTTCGGAAACCACGCGGTTCGTTTGTTTTGTTCCCCTACCTTTGTACCGCAAAAACAGCTCCTTTGAGTATCTCACGTCTGAGAAATCAATTTATCATTTACACTGGGCTTTTTCGGAACCTTGGCTTAGTTATTTTTGATTTACTTGTGATTCCCTTTCTTCCTCGAAATAAGAATGACGAGAATGTTGTTGTTATAGTCAGGCTCGATGATATTGGTGATTTCGTTACTTGGCTTAGGCCAGCTCAACAAATCCGCCAGCACTATCAATCACAGAGAATCATGCTAATTGCTAATGAGACATGGCGTGAACTCGCGTACATCTTTCCTTTCTGGGATGAAATTATCGGAATTGACGTTAAACGACTAAAGTCTGATATTCCCTATCGGTGGTCTGTTTTTCTGAATATCCCTAGGTTAAATGCATATACAATAATTCAACCGACATATTTTTGTTTTCTCGTTACTGGGGACTCGATTGTCAGAATGTCGAGAGCAAAAAATAGAATTGGCTCATTTGGCGATTTACCCCTCACCAAGAGGGGGTGGCAAAAACGAATAGCTAATCTTTTTTATACCCGTTTAGTTGATACCACACCGCAACCACTGAGTGTCCTTTTGCGCAATCAAGAATTTTGTCGTCAGTTGATGGGCGAAAATCATGAGTTGAAGCCAGTTGAAGTGCCCGCATTTATCCCTCCTACCCTTCAATACCAGAATTATTTTCTCGTATTCCCGGGATCAAATGGTTCTTATAAGATTTGGCCCAAAGAATATTTTGCATCTCTTGTTTCCGACTTGGAGTCTCTAACTGGCTTAAAGCCGATCCTGTGTGGGTCTGAAAGTGAGCGTGATCTCTGCGGCTGGATTCAATCGCGAGTTACTTCTGCACGAAACCTTGCAGGCAAAACGACCCTGCTGGACACGTTAGATTTAGTGAAAAAGGCTCGATTTGTTTTATCTAATGACAGTGCCGCGGTTCATTTAGGTGCAATGCTGAAAGTTGATTCTTTTGCGATTGTCGGGGGGGGACACTTCGGACTGTTTTTGCCATACCCGCGAGAATGGCAAGGGCTACACCCGGTAATCATTAACTTTGAAATGCCTTGCTATGGTTGTGGCTGGCGTTGTCATTTATCGAATTCGGCTCAGTCACCGTTTCCCTGTGTAAAATATATTACACCGCAAGTAGCGTTTGAGGTGATTTCAAAAAAGCTTCTAGAGAAAGAGTATGTAAAAAGTAACTAGCGATTCAATCGACTTTTTTAAAATGAAAAAAGCAATTATCACCGGTATCACCGGGCAGGATGGTGCCTACTTGGCCGAGCTGCTGCTCAACAACGGTTATCAGGTTTTTGGTACCTACAGGCGTTCCAGCTCAAACAATTTCTGGCGAATCGAGTACCTCGGAATACACGAACATCCAAACCTTAAATTGGTGGAGTATGACTTGAATGATCAATCCTCCAGTGTGCGGCTGATCAAAGATTTTGAACCGGATGAGGTTTACAATCTGGCCGCTCAAAGCTTCGTAGGCGTATCTTTTGATCAACCGTTGTCAACTGCGTTAACCACAGGAATTGGTGCTCTTCACCTTCTAGAGGCTATTCGCATCATTAATCCCCGTGTGCGCTTCTATCAGGCATCCACATCTGAAATGTTCGGCAAGGTGCAGGCGGTACCTCAAACCGAAAGCACACCGTTTTATCCGCGCAGCCCGTATGGCTTTTCAAAACTATTTGCACACTGGGCTACTGTTAACTATCGTGAATCGTATGGCATTTTTGGCGTGAGTGGCATTCTTTTTAATCACGAGTCCCCGCTTCGTGGGCAGGAATTTGTGACGCGCAAAATCACCAACAGCGTTGCGCGAATTGTTTTGGGGAAGCAGGAAGTAATTGAGCTGGGTAACCTGGATGCAAAACGTGACTGGGGCTACGCCAAAGAATACGTTGAGGGCATGTATAAAATGATGCAAGCTGAACATCCGGAGACATTTGTACTTTCATCCAATCAAGCCCACACCGTTCGCGAATTTGTTGAACTGGCATTTCGTCATGCAGGTGTTTCGCTCGTTTGGAAGGGAGCCGGTGTTGATGAAAAAGGGTATGACCAGGTTAGCGGAAAGCTCAGGGTCGTGATCAACCCCAGATACTTTCGTCCGGCAGAAGTTGATCTTTTGATTGGTGATCCATCGAAAGCAAAAAAAATGCTTAATTGGTCGGCCTCCATTTCACTAGATGAGTTATGTCGTATTATGGTAGAAGCTGATCTAAAACGAAATAAGGATGGATTTTCCTTCTAGTTCGCGTAGGGTCATCATCACGGGAGTGAATGGGTTTACTGGCTACTATTTGAAGGCTTTGCTGGAGGCTCGCGGCTATCGGGTTTTTGGCATAGGCGTTGACATCGCAAAAGAAGCAGCCCATCATTTCAAAAGTGACATCGGAGACACTGATCGGCTGATTGAGATATTGGAGAAAGTGCAGCCGCACTATATTTTCCATCTTGCGGCTATCTCGTTTGTTGAACATAGCAATGTTCCCGCCATGTATCAAATCAATGTTTTGGGAACAGAGTCGCTGCTTCGCGCAGTCGTGGCTTCAAAAGTCAAGCCGGAAAAGATTTTGCTTGCCAGCAGTGCAGCTGTTTACGGTGATCAAAATAGAGAAGTCTTGGATGAAACGCTTGCCGTTAATCCAAAAAACCACTATGGCATCAGCAAGTGGGGTATGGAGCAAATCGCCAGAAATTTTTTTGACAAACTTCCCATTTTAATTGTCCGGCCGTTCAACTACACAGGTGTTGGCCAGTCGCCCAATTTTGTCATTCCGAAGATTATCCAGCAATTCAAATCACGGGCTGAATTGATCGAATTGGGAAACTTGGATGTGTTCAGGGAATTCAACCACGTGCAATTTGTATGCGAGCTGTACGAGAAGCTCATACATTCCCAAGCGGTTGGAGAGGTTGTGAATGTTTGTAGCGGTCGGGCTTTCTCGCTGCAGCAAGTCTTGGATATTGTTTCCGAAATAAGTGGTCATCAGCTGCGTGTGGTGCAGAACCCAGCGTTTATGAGGCAAAATGAGATTCGGGTTTTGGCAGGCAATACGGATAAACTGGAGAATTTTGTCGGGGCTTTACCAGAAGCAAGTTTAAAGGCAACCCTTCAGACGTTTTTCAATCATTAGTACACCACAGGTTTGTGTGATGGGTCAATGGCTCTAAATCCTCAAATGACTCGACTTTTTGATCAATTTCATGATCTAGCCCCACATTGCGAATGTGACCATAAATGGAGGTAAGAAATTGATAGATTTTTCTTCCGTGATCCGGGCTAATCTGATTATAGAGCGGAAGCGAATACTCAATTAACAACTTTGGCTTATAGGTTCGCATGGTTTGCTCGGCCCCCTGCAAAACTTCCCATTCAAAACCTTCTACATCGATTTTCATCATGCCAATACTGGAGGGGTGTTGCTGAAGAAAATCATCCAGTTTGCGAACTTCTACCATTTGCTCGCGGCTTTTGTTCTTCTTGAAAAGTATTGAGGATCCACCCATGTTAGCGGCCTCCGAAAATATAGGCATAAATCCGTTAGATGATCCTAATGCCAAGTTGTATGCTCTTATATTCGAAAAATTGTTGTGGCTAATGGTTAATGAAAGTTGATTAAAAAGTTTTGTAATCGGCTCGAAACAATAAACAGTTTCGCAAAAACGGCTTGCATATAACCCATGTTGCCCAATGTTTGATCCAATGTCAAAAAAAACATCGGTACACTGAAGATGGCGGGAGATCAGTCTCAAAAAATTTGGTTCAAGCGATCCATTAAGGTAGATCGCGGAATCCACCCAGCCATTTGCTGGATTCAAAAAAATCTGAAATTCTATTTTGTCTAATCTGAACGGGTAAAAACCTTTTTTATTAAACAAGCTAACTTGCATGATTTCTGGCGGCACCGGCCTCCCCAACAACCGCTTGCAGAATTAGAAAACCTGGAAAAGGAAAGTGTACAGCGCTGGTGAGTAATTCAGCAACTGGACCTTTGCACGTGTTTTTAATGCCGAAATTATGTAAGTTAGATGCAAATTTATACATCCGTTTCACAAAACCACCATATAGCTAAGGTTAACCTCTGGAAATACCTACCTTTACCCGTCATATTATCACTACACTCGTTCAGGTGTTTTTTCAAGAACTGCACAACCTTTTCAAAAGCCATACCAAAGGTGAAGGTTTCAAAAACTTCATCAGACTTCTTACTGTAGACTCGCTTGTTAAAATCTCCGGTATTATTCTTTTGCCGATCTATCTCCAACTTATGAGCCCCGATGATTTCGGGTTATTTGGCTACCTCACAGCATTAGTTGGTTATCTAGCAACAGCCGTTAGTGGCGGTTTATTTGTAGTACAGAGTAAACTTTATTTTGAACATCGTGATCGACCTCAAAATGTATTCTACACGTTGAATTCCCTTCTTTTGATTTTTGTTGGTCTCATCTTTGTTGTTATCGTAGTATTCGATGTTGACCAAAAGCTGTTTTTCCTGTTTTTCAGGCACCCCATCAGTTTTTCGGAGTTTCGCTGGCCATTCCTGGTCGGTGTCCTAGGTTCAGTGTTTTCGTTTATGCTAGTTAATTACTACCTCGCAAGTCAGCAGATTAAAAGGTTGCAATTATTTAACTTGCTGCGTATCGCCCTCACTCATGTAGTTGCCATCATTCTTTTGATGTTATTGAGATCACAAAATGGGGCTTTGATCCGACTAGCAAGTACGTCAGTCATTGAGGTTATACTTTTAGTTTGCTTTGGAGCACTTCTATTTAAAAGTAGTGAAAAACTTACTTTCAACTGGGCAATTGCCAAACGTGGCTTCCTGTTGGTTTATCCGATCGCTCTTTATACCGTTTTTAGCTTAGTTATTTTTCTAAGCGACCGATTTTGTCTGGAGAGATTTGGAACTCGCCAAGATCTGGCCGTTTACAACCTGGCCTGGACCTTAGCGGGCGTTATTCCATTTGTTAGTAATTCGCTTCACAATATTTGGATGCCCCAGCTTTTGCAGGAAAAAAGTAATGCGGCATTACTCGCCAAATCAAAAAAAATGGCACTTAAGTTAATCATGGGGTTCTCGATAGTAGCTGTTTTGATATGGTCTTTGACGAAGTTTCTCTTGGTATTTGGCGTGTTTCGCCAAGAATACAATGATGTAATATCAGTTCTACCATTTGTGTTGTGTGGTGTAATTTTTCTTTCCCTCTTTCAATTAAATTTTAATTATCTGGTGGGCATTTCACGTTTCAAGGTGTTTATGTGGGTTGGCGTTGCCGTTGGTTTGCTTTCTGTTATAATAGCCCCTTTTCTGGTGAAAAAATCGGGCGTGATGGGTGCTTCTATTTCAATGATGGCAATGAATTTCAGTCTTTTGGCAGGCAGTCTTGGCTTTACAATATTCTATAATCTCAACAGGCAAATTAACCCTGATGAAAATCGGTATTGATGCACTTTGGTATTATGATGGTTACTCGAGCTTAAATCGAGTCACCTTTAACTTCGTGAATTCACTTCTCGAACAAGATACGGTGAATGATTATGTAATTTTTTTGGATAAGCGATTTCAGCATGTGCGTTTCACTTATGTTAACAAAAGAATCGAAACCAGGTACGTCAAGACTGGAAGTCTTCGCTATAATTTCTTTTTGAAGCTGGTAATCTTTCCCTATTTCACCTTTCGGGATAAGATTGATATGCTTATTACGCAGTATTATCCCTCCCCCTTCTCAAGAGGCACCAGTGTTTCGTTTGTTTACGATGTCCTTTTTGAAACTTATCCCGGCCTTTTTACCAAACGAGAAAAATTCCAGCTTTGGCCACAACGGATATTAACACGATTTGCTGATTTGGTCATCACCATATCAGAATCAGAGAAACAAAGATTACTTCATTATGGCTACACTGGCAAAGCTGATAACATTACCGTTTTTCATCTCGCGCCTGATAGTCGCTTCAAGCCCCTGACCACCTACAATCATGCATTCTTAAATAACGTCAGAGAAAAATTTTCACTGCCATCTAAATATATCCTATATGTGGGTTTGCTTAGCGGGAGAAAAAACCTGGATAATCTTCTTTTGGCTTTACCTGATATTGATCATTCCGTGCCTTTAGTGATTGCAGGAAATCAACATCCTAGCTATGCTTCTAATCATATGAATATCATTGCGGAAAAATTGCTTAACAAAAGGGTATTCTTCACGGGATTTGTAGACGATGATGAGTTATCAATTATCTACGCGCATGCCTATCTATTCTGCTTTCCTTCGCTGGCCGAAGGGTTTGGCCTTCCGCCATTGGAGGCTTTAGCTTGCGGGGTGCCGGTGGTTGCGTCTAACCGCACTTCGATTCCAGAGATATGCGGGGATGCAGCTGTTTACTTTGATCCTGAGCGCCCTGATGACATTGCTGAAAAAATAAATCTGATCCTTGCAGATCAAAAACTATACGAACAAAAGAAAGCTGAAGCACTGCGGCAGGCAAAGAAGTTCAATTGGGGAGAATCTGCAACTCGCCTGCTATCATTTCTCAACAAGCACAAGCGCGGCTAAATCGAAGAATACCAACTTCGCGGCAGCGGATAATCCGGAAATTCATCGGAGTTATTTTGATCAAGCGGGTGACGAAATTCTTTTGTGGGTAACTTTTTTGTAATTCGGTCCTTTCTCAAAAATGAAATTTCAAGAACGGAAGGCACCTCAAGTCCATCTACGGAAATACTCTTTGCCCCCATTATGTTGTTGGGGTGAATATGTACTATTTCGAAGAGCTGACTAAGCTTGTGGAAAACTGGGTAAATCAATCGAAATGCATCGCGACTCCAGACGGTTTCAAGGTCATGAAATTCTACAACAATTATCCTGAACCGATTAAGAATTTCAGCAGGCGTTTCCAGAAGAACTTCATACTCTGCGCTCTCAATATCCATTTGCAAAAGCAAATCGCCATGTCCAGGAGCGTTTCGCTTAACCCAATTCTCAAGCGTCATAAAAACAGAATCATTTACAGCGCCTAAAAATTTCTTTTCAAAATGAAACATTGGGTGATTTTTAGCAGGGCCGTCAACCGAGAAGTCGGCCATAAAACATCGAATGCCAGTTTCTGCCAGTTGGAATTCAAAGTCCGAATTAGTTGAAACTCCGGGTGAAAAACAGGCGTCAAGATCTTTCAGGTCGTCAGGAATTAGATACCCGCCATCTAGTTGCGAACCGATGCGAACAAGGGGCACTTGCGTAGTTTTCGGTTTCATCAAACCTATTAGTTTGCCCACCTCTTCCACCGGAGTTGTTTTTGATATGAAAAATCCACATCGAATCAGAAAAGATTTAATCCAATAGATAAGCCTGATCACAAACAAAGGCATGGGCATTATTAAAGTTTACCAATTAAACAAAAGATAACTCACTCCGCAACTTCAAGTTTGTTTAATCGGGGAAGCTTCAAGTCTTTCTCCGATAAAACAAGTCGTTCTTTAAGCAGCCAATCAATCTTTAATTCTTCGTCAGCGTAGTTCAAGCCACGTTCTGAGGATGGATGATACAGGCAATCACACTTATACATCACCTCGGCCTGTTGACTCAACACCAAAAAACCATGCGCAAATCCCTTAGGTACTAAAAGTTGTTTGCGATTCTCCACCGAAAGTTCAATCGAAAAGTATTTACCAAAAGTCGCTTCGCTTTTGCGGAGGTCAACGACAACATCTTGGATGGTTCCCGATAACACACGCACAAGCTTGGTTTGGGCATACGGGGGCGCCTGAAAGTGCAGGCCGCGAAGTACCCCCTTTGTGGAGTATGACTGGTTATCCTGAACAAACCGATAATTCAAGCCCAGGTTTCGGAAAGTTTGTTCATTGTAGCTTTCAAAAAAATACCCGCGGTTATCCTCAAAGACCCTCGGTTCAAGAATCACCAAATCGCGAAAGGGTGTAGTCGTCACTCTCATAGTTGCTCGTCCTCAGCCAAATGAATCAAATATTCACCATACTGGTTTTTCGCCAGGGGCTTCGCCAACTCGAACAATTGTGTACGGCTAATATATTTTTTCCGGTAGGCAATCTCCTCTAGGCAGGCAATCTTCAGCCCCTGCCGATCTTCAATTGCCTCCACAAAGGTTGATGCCTGCAGCAACGACTTGTGGGTGCCGGTATCAAGCCAGGCCATACCTCTGCCCAGCAGTTTTACCGTCAGCGATCGCTCGCCCAGGTATAAATTGTTCAGGTCGGTAATTTCCAACTCACCGCGGGCGGATGGCTTGATCTGCCGGGCTTTCTGCACGACCGAAGAATCATAGAAGTACAGACCGGTAACCGCATAGTTGGATTTAGGCGCAGCCGGCTTCTCCTCAATGGAGATCACCTTACCTGTCTTGTCAAACTCCACTACGCCATAACGCTGCGGGTCATTGACATAATAACCAAACACCGTGGCTCCCCGCTGCAGTTGACCCGCCTCCTCCAGCATCCCACTCAATCCATATCCGTAAAAGATGTTGTCGCCCAACACCAGGCAACAGGTATCTTGTCCGATGAATTTTTCTCCTATCAAAAAGGCTTGCGCGAGTCCATCCGGAGAGGGTTGCACGGCATATTGAATGGAGAGGCCTAACTGGGTACCATCGCCCAGCAGGTTTTCGAAAAGATGAATGTCGGTTGGTGTGGAGATGATCAGGATCTCGCGGATGTTGGCCAACATCAATACCGACAGCGGATAGTAAATCATCGGCTTGTCGTAGATCGGCAGTATCTGCTTAGACACTGACTTGGTCAACGGATAAAGCCGCGTTCCCGAACCTCCGGCTAAAACAATTCCTTTCATGACACTTTACTGTTTCGGATTTGGTGCGCGAGTTCAATCGAAGGTCGCGTGTCGTTAATTCCATACCCTTGGCCGACTAAAATGGCGCGGTAGCTGTCGGTATGTAAATCGGTAAACCCTTCACTAAACTCCAACTCTTCATGGGCAATTACAATGGATCGATACGTTCGTTTACCCTGGGCTGCCACCGCAGGAGGCAGGTCATTTGCATCAATGCTCAGTTTCCAATTCACGTTGGCACGTTCCAACTCCAGGTGGCCGGATGCCGTGGAATCGGAAAGACGGGTGACATGACTTTGCTGAACACTTCCAAAAACCCAAATGAGCATGTCGAAAAAGTGGATGCCGATATTGGTAGCCACGCCCCCAGACTTGGCCAGATCGCCCTTCCAACTGATGTGATACCAATGCCCACGCGAAGTGATATAGGTGAGATCGACATCCATCTTTTTATTTGCAGGCATGGCCTTCACCTTTTCCCGCAATTGCTGAATGGCAGGGTGCAATCGGAGTTGCAAGATGGTGTACACTCTGCGCCCGGTCTCCTGTTCAATTTCAAGTAACGAATCCAAATTCCAGGGATTAAGCACCAGGGGCTTCTCACAAATGGCATCGGCTTGATGGCGCAAGGCGAAACGAATATGCGAATCGTGCAGGTAATTCGGTGAACAGATCGAGACATAGTCAATTTTCTGGCCCTGCCTGCGGAGTTTGTCTAAGTGGCGATCAAACCGCTCAAACTCGGTGAAAAAATCAGCCTGCGGAAAATAGGAATCCAGAATTCCTACACTATCAAACCGGTCAAGGGCCGCCACCAGGTTGTTGCCGGTTTCCTTTATGGCTTTCATGTGGCGAGGCGCTATAAAGCCAGCCGCACCGATCAAGGCAAAATTCTTCATGACACTTTCGATACTTCTCCGTTCGCCAACCGGTAACTCTCCCCGCTTTCGGGGCAAACGGCCAGGCCTTCGGGATTAAAATTCAATTTATGACCAAACTCGCTCATCCATCCGGTTTGCCGTGCCGGATTGCCCACCACCAAAGCATAAGCCGGAACATGCTTGGTGACTACGGCCCCGGCACCGATAAACGCGAACTCGCCAATATCGTGACCACAAACAATGGTGGCGTTAGCACCAATGGACGCCCCCCGCTTTACCACCGTGCGGGCGTACTGACCTCTACGGTTCACGGCACTGCGCGGATTAGTTACGTTGGTAAAAACCATGGAGGGGCCCAGGAATACGTCATCTTCGCACACCACACCGGTGTAGATAGACACGTTGTTCTGCACCTTCACATTATTGCCCAAAATGACCTCGGGGGAAATCACCACGTTCTGGCCGATGTTGCAGTTTCGGCCAATCGTGCAACCCGGCATAACATGGCTGAAGTGCCAGATTTTGGTTCCCTCACCAATAATGCAACCTTCATCTATCACCGCTGTGGGGTGAGCAAAGAATGACGACATCTGCTAAAACGTGTTAATGGCTTGGCAAATGTACGCCAATTGCTCCGAAGTCATCTCGGTGTGGATAGGCAGCGAAATCACACTTCGCGACAACTCCTCGGTAACCGGGAAACAACCCTCCGGATACTCCGGCTGACGGTAAGCCTTTTGCAGGTGAAGCGGAACCGGATAGTAGATCATGGTCGGAATCTGCAACTTCTCCAGATGTTTTTTCAGTTGATCTCGCCTTTCCGTTCTGATTGTATACTGGTGAAATACGTGGGATGAATTTTCGGACCGGTGTGGCACCACCACGCGCCCGTTGTCAAGATGCTGATCATAGTAATTGGCCACCTCAAGGCGCGACCTGGTGTACCCGGACAAATACTTCAACTTAACGCGCAGGATGGCCGCCTGCAGTGTATCCAGCCGGCTGTTTATGCCAATGATATCATGATGGTACTTGATGCGCTGGCCGTGATTGGCAATCATGCGCAGGCGCTCGGCCAATGCGGCATCGCGGGTGAACAACGCCCCCCCATCGCCAAAACACCCCAGGTTCTTGGATGGAAAAAAGGATGTTGTCCCAATCGTACCCATGGTGCCGGCTTGCCGCTTTTCGCCATTCGAAAAGGTGTAGGTAGCACCCAGGGCTTGCGCGGCATCCTCGATCACCTGCAAGTGGTGTTTCGCAGCGATCGCCAGAATCGGCTCCATGTCTGTACACTGGCCATACAGGTGAACCGGAACAATCGCAACCGTTTTAGGTGTAATCGCCTTCTCGATCTGTCGTGCATCAATATTAAACGAACGCGGATCAACATCAACAAAGACGGGCTTCAGGCGAAGAAGAGCCATTACCTCAGCCGTTGCCACGTAGGTGTGCACGGGCAGGATCACTTCATCACCCGGCTGGAAACCAAGCGCCATCATGGCAATCTGCAGCGCATCGGTTCCGTTGGCACAACTGATCACCTGTGCGCCCACTACCGCACCCAACTCCTGTTCAAACTGTTCAACTTCCGGACCTTTAATGAACGCGGTTGATTCCAATACGCGAGCCATGGCGGCATCCACCTCGGCTTTGATTCTTTCATACTGCGTGTGCAGATCGACCATTCGAATCGGTTGCATGCGAAACGGATTTAGGGAGTAGAATGAATTAACTGTTGTTCCCATGCCCAGGCGTGCCGCAGGGCATCGTCAAGCGAATACTCACACTGCCACTTCAAACGTTCCCGGGCGCGCTTTACATCGGCATAGGTATTCACCACATCGCCCGGTCTGCGCGGCCCTATGGTGAACGGAACCCGAACACCGGTGACGCGAACAAATGTATTGATCAGTTCCAGCACCGATACGCCATGCCCTGCACCCAGGTTGATTACTTCGAAAAACTCGCCCTGCTCATCCCTGAGAAGGCGTTGCAACGCGGCCACATGGGCTTTCGCCAAATCGACCACGTGGATGAAATCACGAATGCAGTAACCGTCCGGAGTGGGGTAGTCGTTGCCAAAAACCGTAAGCGATTTGCGCTTGCCTGCCGCAGCCTGGGTAACGTACGGGACGAGATTGCTCGGTTCGCCAATGGGCAGCTCGCCCAGCCTCGCGGAGGGATGTGCCCCGATGGGGTTGAAGTACCGAAGTGAAATAACGCGCAGTCGTCCGGTGTTTGCTTCATCCTCCAAAATACGTTCACTCATCTGTTTCGTGGCCCCATAGGGCGACTCTGCTCTTTTGAGCGGAGCGGATTCATCCACCGGAATGTGATCCGGCTCACCGTATACGGTACAAGATGAAGAGAACACCAGTGGTTTCACGCCAACGCGCGCCATGACCCGCACCAGGGTAAGTGTTGAATTCAGATTATTGTTATAGTACAACTCGGGTTGCTGAACGGATTCACCTACGGCTTTAAACGCGGCAAAATGCAGAACGCCAATAATCGGGTATTTGGCAAAAATACCTTCGAGAAACTTTTCATCGCGACAATCACCACGATGAAAGATCAGGTTCCGGCCGAGAACCTCCGCGATACCCTTGAGCAACCGCTCATTACTTCGTGATAGGTTGTCGATGAGCACCGGTTCAAATCCGGCCAGTGCGAGTTCTACAGCCGTATGGGCGCCAATGTACCCGGCACCACCGGTGACCAACACGTAGCTGGGTTTGCTCACAAACGGGCGGTTACGATAGCCTTGGGCAGAATACCTTTCACATCATAAACAATCGTGCGCGGACCGCGTATCGTATCCCAACTCATGGTCTTGAATTGGTCGTGGCCAACGGCCAGCACGACAGCGTGATACACTTTATGCAAGGAGGGGGTAAGATCGAAACCATACTCGTGCTTCACCCCTTCGGCATCCGCGTGGGGATCAAACACATCAACTTCAGCCCCGAAACTTTCCAACTCGCGAATGACATCGACCACCTTGCTATTGCGAATATCGGGGCAGTTCTCTTTGAAGGTAAGACCCAGAACCAGAATCTGGCTCTTATTTATCGGTAAATCGTGGCGGGCCATCTGCTTGATGACGGCATTGGCCACATGGATACCCATATTGTCATTGATCCTGCGCCCGGAGAGAATGACTTCGGGCCGATAGCCAAGACCCTCAGCTTTGTAGGTCAGGTAATAGGGATCAACTCCGATGCAATGCCCTCCCACCAGGCCGGGCTTAAAGGGCAGAAAATTCCACTTGGTTCCGGCCGCCTCCAGCACCTCATGCGTATCAATGCCCATGCGTTCAAAGATCAACGCCAGTTCATTGACAAAGGCGATGTTAATGTCCCGCTGCGAATTTTCGATCACTTTGGCTGCCTCTGCCACCTTGATGGAGGAGGCCTTGTGGGTGCCGGCTTTGATCACGCGTTTGTACAACTGATCAACCTTCTCGGCAATCTCGGGCGTGCTGCCGCTGGTTACTTTTTTGATCGTGGACACACGGTGTTGTTTGTCACCGGGATTGATTCGTTCGGGTGAATAACCCGCGAAAAAATCGACATTAAATTTCAATCCGCTCTGTCTTTCCACGACCGGAATACAAGCCTCTTCGGTGCAGCCCGGGTAAACGGTAGATTCGTATATCACCACATCGCCTTTCTTAATCACACTGCCCACTGTGCGGCTGGCGCTGATCAGGGGCGACAGATCCGGCTTTTTATACTCATCGACCGGAGTGGGCACGGTTACAATGAAATAATTGACCTGCCGAAGATCATCCGGGTTAGACGAGTAACTCAGCCACTTCGCCTCTTTCAGCTCGCTGTCACTTACCTCATCGGTGCGATCGTGCCCTTGCCTGAGTTCTTCGATTCGCTTTTGGTTAATATCAAATCCAACAACCTCGATGACCTTGCCAAACTCTACGGCCAGCGGCAGTCCCACATAACCCAGTCCGATTATTCCAATACGATCGTTGCTCATGTTTTCCTAAACGTTATAGTACTCGCGGTACCAGTTCACAAATTTTTGCACACCTACATCAATCGGGGTGGCAGGCCGAAATCCTACTTCGTGTTCGAGGTCACTGATGTCGGCATATGTCTCCGGGACGTCACCGTCCTGAAGGGGTAACAGGTTTTTGATAGCCTTCTTACCCAGCGCCTGCTCAATCACCTGGATAAAATGCATCAACTCTACCGGGTTGTTATTGCCGATGTTGAATACACGATAGGGAGCAAAGCTAAAAGCCGGGTCCGGATGTTCGCCCGACCAGGCGGGGTTGCCGGTTGGTGCCTTGGGAATAAGACGAACAATGCCCTCCACGATGTCATCGATGTAGGTGAAGTCGCGCTTCATCTTTCCATGATTAAACACATCAATGGGCTTGCCCTCCAGTATGGCACGCGTGAACAAAAACAACGCCATGTCAGGACGGCCCCATGGACCATAAACCGTAAAAAACCGCAGACCAGTTGTGGGTATGTGATATAAATTCGAATACGCATGCGCCATCAGCTCGTTTGCCTTTTTGCTTGCTGCATAGAGAGCCAACGGATGATCCACATTGTCGTGGACGGAAAAAGGCATTTTCCGGTTGGCGCCATACACGCTGCTGGAAGAGGCGTAGATCAAATGCTTCACCGGATTATGCCGGCAGGCCTCGAGGATATTGAGAAAGCCGGTGATGTTGCTATCGAGGTAGGCGTAGGGGTTTTCCAGGGAGTAACGCACACCCGCCTGGGCCGCCAGATTGATCACCGCATCGAACTTTTCGCGCTGAAACAGTGCGTGAATGCCCTCCCGATCGGCCAACTCCTGCTGTTGGAATGTGAACCCCGGTTGGCCGCTGAGTTGACGTAAACGGGCATGTTTGAGGGATACCTCGTAGTAGTCGTTTAGATTGTCGAGCCCATGCACACGAACGCCCTGCGCCAGCAGGCGTTTAGCGACATGGAAACCAATAAAACCGGCTGAGCCGGTAACCAATACCAAACCTTGCATTGTAAAATCCTCCAAAAATAAGGAATGAAAGCCTTAAATCTGACTAGTGATATTTTCCTAACATTGTAAAATTTTTCCGCATGCAACAAACAAACACTGACGAAATCGATCTCAAAGAGTTATCCGTCTCGATTTACTTGCATTTCAAGCGCCATGCAAAGTTAGTTGGCTCTTTTATATTGTTGGGCATTCTCCTCGCATTGATGGCGTTCTGGTTAACACCACGCCCTTTCGCAAGTAAAATGGTCATTCAGTCCGACATCCTGACCGAGTCCATCACCGACCGAATTGCTGAGACATTGAACGGACTTATCGATGAAAATAATGTGTCTGAACTTGGAACCCGATTGTCGCTAACGCAACTGGAAGCATCAGCAATCACTCAAATAACAATAGAAAGTATTCGCGGTGTAGTTGATGCCAATCAAAAAGAAAATGAAAAAATAATCTTTCTTGTTACGGTTCGGGTTTTGGACGTGACTTTAATCCCAAAACTTCAGGCGGGGCTAATTAGTTATCTTAGTAATAATGAATACGTCAAAGTTCGAGTCCAGCAACGAGTAAGCTATTATCGTCAACTAATTGCTAAAATCGAAAGTGAGTTGGCCTCATTGGATAGTTTAAAGAGTCGGTTACTCGAAAGTAATAGTGTGCGAACATCGTCTGAATTCATGATCATGGACCCCTCAAAACTCTATTCCGAATCAGTTGCGTTAAAAGAAAAGCAAATGGGCTATCAAAATGCTCTAGAGATTTCGAGTAGCGTACAAATCATCCAGGGTTTTGTCACGCACACTAAGCCGGGTGGGCTGGGTTGGTGGCTTTACATCATAATTGGGGGCCTGGCTGGCTTGTTAGGTTCACAAACATTTATCATCGTTCGATGGGTCAGAAAAGAGGCTGGCAATTCGAGTATGCCGATTCGGAATGGAGGTTCTTGACCTTCTCAAAAAAGAATTCCAGTTCGAGTGGCGTTCGAAAAATGCTGTGCAGGGACTTCTCCTGTATACGCTTTCTATTGGGTTTATTCTCTACTCTAGCTTTCTGTTTCAGGAGCACCTGATTAATGCTGCGGTATGGTCGGCCTTGTTTTGGATCAGTTTGCTGTTTAGCGCGATGAGTGCGGTGGTGAAAAGTTTTTTGGGTGACCGGGGTAACACGGACTCGTACTACTACCAGATTACGTCTGCACATCACCTGCTATTCGCGAAAACCTTCTACAATATTTTACTGCTGGTGGTGTTGTTCCTGCTCTCGATGGTCATCTTCAGCGTGCTTTTTGGGTCGGTTATTGCCGACACCGGGCTTTTCGCCACACTGGGCATCTTAACGTGTGCCGCGCTGGGTGGCGCCCTTACCTTGCTGGCATCCATAGCGGCCAAGGTGCGCAACAGCCACTTGATTATGGCCGTGCTCGGCTTTCCGGTAACCGTCTCCATTATTCTAATGGCCGTGTCGGGCACACGAAATTGTATCGATGGGCTCGGCTTGGACGCCCTTTGGCGCGAGCTGTTGGTTCTGGGTGCAATTAATGCCATCAGCCTGGCCGTTTCCTTTCTCCTGTTCCCCTATATTTGGCGCAGCTAATTCGATGTCTTCCTTTCTTAAGAAATTCTGGTGGAAGTACCTGTGTGTGGCGTTACTGACGTACACCACCGTGGCGGGTTTGTTGGTATCCGTGCCGCGTCTGGCCATTGTCAACGAAACCATTCGCGCCCTTTACTTTCATGTGCCGATGTGGTTCGGCATGGTGGCCATGTTTGGGTTTTCCATTTATTATTCCATCCAATACCTGCGCAAGCAAGATAGCTTGAGCGACTTCATGGCTGCTGAATTTGCCAACACCGGTTTGCTCCTGGGGATCCTGGGCATCTTAACCGGTATGCTTTGGGCCAACTACACCTGGGGCTCCCCTTGGCACGGTGACCCGAAACAAAATGGCGCGGCCATCGCTCTGCTGGTTTATCTGGCGTACTTCGTGCTGCGTGGGTCACTTGACAACATCGAGCAACGGGCCCGCCTCAGTGCCGTGTACAACATCTTTGCCTTTGCCGCGATGATTCCCCTGATTTTTGTTATCCCGCGCCTGCAGGATTCTATGCACCCCGGCAGCGGAGGCAACCCCGGCTTTAATGTGTATGATCTCGACAGCCGTATGCGCCTGGTTTTTTATCCAGCTGTCATCGGTTGGATTTTGTTGGGCGTTTGGGTGGCTGGCCTGCAGGTAAGGGCGCGCCAGATTAAACAACACCTCGAAGACGTATGAAAAAGTTACTTGCCTTATTGTTATGCTTGAACTCTTTGACGGCAGCAGCCCAGTCAGAGGTAGAAATGGCCGATGTCATGCGGGCAGAAGGCAAGATTTATGTTGTAGTGGGCATTATACTCATCATTCTGTTTGGGTTATTTTTTTACCTGTTCCGGCTCGATCGAAAAATCACCCGCCTGGAGAGCCAAACCGGCAGCAACAAATCCTGACGGCAGCAGCTGTTTTTCGCTTCTCAAAGCAGTTTTTGGCGTAATTTTGCCGCCCGGAGGGAAGGTTTATGAAGAAATCGCACATCTACATTATTCTGGTGATCGGCATCGCGATTGCCATTATTATTTCTACGGCCGGTGACGCCAGCACCTATGTCAATTTTGACCAGGCTTACCAGATGGCTGAGGCTGGAAACAAAGCAAGTATTCATGTGGTAGGTGAGCTAAAGAAAGATGAACACGGGCAGGTAACCGGTTTGGAGGAAACGCCTGACCACGTCTCGTGCACCTTTATCCTGGTGGACGACCAGCAAAAAGAACAAAAAGTTTTTTACAACCAGCCCATTCCGCCCGACATGACCAAATCAGAAAAAATGGTGGTGATTGGCAAGTATCAAAACGACTTGTTCATTGCCGACAAAATTCTGTTGAAGTGTCCGTCCAAATACCAGGAACAAAAACTGAAGGCAAGTCTGTAATTTTCATCCGACACTGTTCATGATTCACTACTTCATCGGCAACCTGGGTCATGCCTGTGTCATTGCCTCATTCGTATCGGCCCTGGCGGCTGCATTTTCGTATTGGAAGTCAAAACAGGCGGCTGACAGTTTCCGTCAGGAAGAGTGGCGAAAAACAGCCCGTGCAACCTTTTGGATACACGCAGCTGCCGTGTTGGGGATCGCCATCACCCTATTTGTGATTATTGGCAATCATTACTTCGAATACCATTATGCCTACAGTTACTCCGATACCAAACTCCAGACGTATTACCTGATTTCAACTTTTTGGAACGGGCAGGAAGGCAGTTTCCTGCTGTGGATGTTCTGGCATGCCGTGCTCGGATTGGTGCTGATGTACACGCAGCGGAACTGGGAAGCACCTGTGATGATTGTGTTCACGCTGGTTCAGGCTTTCCTCGCCTCCATGATATTGGGTGTCGTGCTTCCCGGCATTGATCTGAAATTGGGAAGCTCGCCATTTATTTTACTACGCGAGGCAATGGCGGATCCCATCTTTCAGGCCAATCCGAATTTTATCCCAAGCGAAGGCCAGGGACTCAATCCGCTCCTCCAAAACTATTGGATGGTGATTCATCCGCCCACTTTGTTTCTGGGCTTTGCCGCCACTTTAGTGCCTTTTGCGTTTGTGGTAGCCGGGCTGTGGCAGCGCCAGTACCGCGAATGGATCAAGCCCGCCTTACCCTGGTCGTTGTTTGCCGGTGCCGTGTTGGGGCTGGGCATACTTATGGGCGGCTATTGGGCTTACGAAACACTGAACTTCGGGGGCTATTGGAACTGGGATCCGGTTGAAAATGCGGTGTATGTACCCTGGCTCGTACTGGTGGCCAGTATCCACACCATGATCACCTACAAAAACAGTGAAACAGCACTGAAGGCTTCGATGATTTTGGTGGTCAGTGTTTTCATCCTCATTTTGTATTCTACGTTTCTTACCCGCAGCGGCATTTTGGGCGATGCCTCGGTTCATTCCTTTACCGATCTGGGGCTATCCGGGCAACTGTTTGTTTACATGATGTTCTTCCTGCTCGCTGCTGTGGCGTTGCTGGTTATCCGTTGGAAGGAAATCCCCACCAGCGAGAAGGAAGTATCCGTGTATTCCCGTGAGTTCTGGATTTTTGCCGGAGCTACCGCGTTATGCCTGATGGGCTTTCAAGTATTGCTGCCCACCAGTTTTCCTGTAATTAACAAGGTGCTGGGGCTCATCGGTATTGACTCTAAAATGGCTACCCCCGGCAATCAGGTCGCGTATTATTCCAACATCCAGATTTGGTTTGCTATTGCCGTTGCCCTGCTGTCGGGTACCGGCCAGTTTTTCTGGTGGAAGCGCATGGATAAGTCAAAACTCAAGGCTGAGATGCTGGCGCCCGTTTTGATCACGCTCATTTTATGGGCCATCGTTATTGCTGGTGCCCGAATCTATCAGCCTTCCTACCTCCTGTTGAGCCTGGCCGGGCTCTACATCATCGTGTCAAGTGCCAACGTGCTTCGCGCGGTCATCAAAGTAAACCGTTCGCTGGCGGGTGGCGCACTGGCCCACATCGGTGTGGGTCTGATGCTGGTCGGCATTTTGTTTTCAGCTGGTTACTCGCGAATCGTGTCACTCAACAATTCGGGCATCGCCATCAGCAACGATTTGCCCGATGACTTCAACCGGGAGAATCTTCTGCTCTTTTTGAATGAACCCCGCGGCATGGCCGGCTACGACATCGAATACAAAGGCGAGCGAATTGAGCCACGCTCGGGGTCCGGCTATATCAAAAAGAATGATGTGTACTGGACGGACGATGTTTTCCGGGTAGTTGCCAAAAAGGATATCCTAATCAATGGAAATCTTCGCTACCGTCAAGGCGATACGATTGAGGTGCGGCCCGAGAACACCTACTATGAAATCCAAATGAAGAAAGAGGGCAGGTTGGCGGCCACGTTGTATCCCCGCACTCAAATCAACCCCGACATGGGTGGCTTTCTGGCCTCGCCAGACATTAAACGCAACCCGGACCGCGACATTTACACCCACGTGTCAAACATGATGAACCCGCAGGCGGAACCGGATTGGCGAAAGCAGGATGACCAACGGGTGAAACTCGGTCAGGAATTTTTTGCGAATGATTATGTAGCGGTAATGGAGAGCATTTCGCGCCTCGAAGAACTGGAAGGGGTTGAACTGGGTGCCGAGGATGTTGCTGTTAAAGCCCGCATTCGGGTAGAGGGCGAATATGAACCCTTCTATGCCGAACCGATATTCGTCATTAAAGACCGCACCCCGGGGGTGATCTCCTCCGAAATCCCTGATCTGGGTATCCGGCTAACGCTGGTCAACATTCATCCCGAGACCAGCGAATTCACTATTGGGCTCAGCCAGCGGCAAAAGAACTGGGTTGTGATCAAGGCGGTTGAAAAGCCCTTTATCAACGTTTTGTGGCTGGGTACCGGGGTATTAATGATGGGCTTTTTCATGGCTATGATCAGGCGCTTCCGGGAATTCCGGCAGATTTCCAAGGCCTGACCATTTTGGCAAGGCGCTGAAATTCACGAACTTTGCAGACTTTGTTTAAAAATCCAATGGAAAAGAAGATTGTTCGGGTAGGCGCAATAGAATGTGGTGCCGATCAACTCTTCCTCATTTCGGGCCCTTGCGTGATTGAGGAGGAAAAAATCATGATGGAGACAGCCGAGCGCTTGAAAGAAATTTCTGAGCGCCTGCGTATACCGGTTATTTACAAGTCGTCCTTTCAAAAAGACAATCGCAGCAGCCTCGGTAACTACGTTGGCCCTGGCCTTGACAAGGGTGTTAAAGTACTGGCCCGCATCAAGGAACAGTTCGGCTTTCCGCTGCTCACCGATATACATTATCCTGACCAGGCCGCTGCCGCTGCCGGTGTCATTGACGTGCTGCAGATTCCGGCCTATTTGTGTATGCAAACCACGCTGGTCGTGGCAGCCGCGAAAACCGGCCGCGTGATCAACATCAAGCATGGGCAATTCCTGGCGCCCGACAATATGAAGCACCCGGTAAAGAAATGCGAGGAAAGCGGGAACAATCAATTGATCCTCACCGAGCGCGGCTACACGTTCGGCTATAACGATCTGATCGTGGATCCGCGCAGCTTTTACCACATGAACAAACTCGGATACCCGGTAGTGTTTGACGTTACCCATGCCATCCGGAAGTACGGCATTCCGAGTGCCGACAAAAAAGGCGGTGCCCGTGAGTTCTTGCCTGTGCTGGCCCGGGCCGGAGCTGCATCCGGTGTTGATGGATTTTTTATTGAAACGCACCCGAACCCGGATGCCGCCCTTTGTGATGCCGCCAGCCAGCTGAACATTGCTGACCTGGAAGAATTCCTGAAACCCATCATTGACCTTCACAACGTAGAAGTGAAGTATCGCCAGAAACAATCTGTAACTTCGAAATAAAACCGCATTATTTTTTATGGAGCTTTACCTCGACTCAGCCGACATCAAAGAAATTGAAGATGCATTCAAACTCGGCTTCTTAAACGGACTCACCACCACGCCCACCTTCATGCACCGCGGGGGCGTAACCGACATCGACAGCTTGATCGTCAAGTTGTCGAAAATGGTGCCGGTGCTGCAGATTGAAGCGCTGGGCGATAAGGCAGAAGATATTGTGAAGGAGGCTAAACGCCAGTTGGATCTGGGCCTTGACCCGAAAAAGACGGTGTTTAAGATTCCCGTTTCGCTGGAGGGTGTAAAAGGCTGCTACCTGCTGCGCAGAGAAGGTTTGTTGGTGAACGTTCACCTGGTGTATACGCTGCAGCAAGCCTACATGGCTATGCAGGCAGGAGCAACTTATGTTTGCCCGCTGGTTGGTCGTTTGCAAGACCAAGGCCACGATGCGCTGGAACTGGTGAAGCAGTGCGTGACTGCGGTGGACCACTACAAGTATGACACCAAGATCATGTTCAGCTCCGTTCGCCATGCCGAACACGTGCGCAATGCCATCAATTTGGGTGTGCATACCATTACGGTGCCGTGGAAGGTAATGAAGGCACTGACCGAAAATAACTTTACGTCATTGGGTACGCAGCAATTTGTGGAGCACACCCGGTTGATTACCACCAAGGTGAAAGACGTAATCCGGAATGTGAACCCGGTTGTGAAGGCCGACACGGCTTTGGCGGACGCGATCGTAAAGATGACCGAGTATGGGTATGGCTGCGTTACCGTGGTGAATGCCAGCGGTCAGTTGGTGGGCGTGTTCACCGATGGCGATTTGCGCAGACGCATTCAGGCCGAAGGGCGCGATGTGCTCAACCACAAAATTGGAGACTTTCAATACAAGCAGCCCATTTCAGTGGACGCCAACTCACTGCTCAATGAAGCGGCCGATGTGTTCAAAAAAAACAATGTAGATACCCTTTTGGTAACCGATGGCGGCAAGCCCGTGGGCATGCTGGACATCCAGGATATCTGATTCGTGCAGGATATTCAGAACATATTCGAGAAACTGGGAGGCTCCTTTCAACAGGAACCTTCTGTTATCCGGCAGAAGCTGGTACACGCAAAAGCTTTTCTGTTTGATTGGGATGGCGTGTTCAATGACGGTTACAAAATCGGTGCATCCGGCAGCCCGTTCAGCGAATCCGATGCCATGGGCACCAACCTTCTTCGCTTCAGTTATTGGTTGCGGCACGGAAAACTTCCTGTCGTGGGCATCATTACAGGTGAAGAAAACCCGGCTGCCCGCGAACTGGCCCTGCGGGAACATTTTGATGTGATCTATTTCAAGTCCTCACGTAAAGCCATCGCCTTTGATCATTTCTGTGGCCGGTTTGGCGTTAAGCCAACCGAAACGGTTTACACCTTTGATGATGTACTGGATATTCCTGTAGCCCAACTGGCCGGTCTGCGCATGGTGATTTCGCGGAGTGCAAGCCCTTTGTTCACCCGCTACCTGGCCGAGCAGCAGCTGGCCGACTACATTTCGGGGAATCCAGGCGGGCAGGCAGCCGTGCGTGAAGTGACCGAGATCATCATAGCGCTGCAGGATAATTTTTCGGACGTGATCCAACACCGGGCAGCCTATTCGAACAAGTATCAACAGTATTTTGCCGCGCGGCAGGCATTAGCCACTCAGGTTTTTCGAACCGTTGATGGAGTGGTGCAGGCTGTTTGATCAGCGGAGAAGTTCGCGCGAGATGACCATTTTCTGAATCTCGGTGGTGCCCTCGTATATCTGCGTTATTTTGGCATCACGCATCAGGCGCTCAACGTGAAACTCCTTTACGTAGCCATACCCTCCATGAATTTGAACGGCTTCGGTGGTTACGTCTTGCGCAATTTGCGATGCATATAGCTTCGCCATGGCCGCGGCTTTAACAAAATCCTTCTTTTGATCCTTCAGGTAGGCCGCGTGGAGTACCATCCAGTGCGCGGCTTCAATTTTGGTTGCCATCTCAGCCAGCTTAAACTGAATAGCCTGATGTTCGGCCAGTTTTTTCCCGAAAGCCTTACGCTCCTTGGCGTACCTCACGGCCAGTTCATAGGCGCCCGAAGCTATGCCCAGGGCCTGTGCGGCAATTCCGATTCTGCCTCCGTTCAACGTGGTCATGGCAAAGGAGAAGCCAAATCCATCTTCGCCAATGCGGTTGGCCTTTGGCACTTTCACATCCTGAAACATCAGCGAGTGCGTGTCTGATCCACGGATCCCCATTTTGTCTTCCTTTTTGCCCACCACAAAACCAGGCATTCCTTTTTCCACGATCAGGGCATTGATTCCCTTGTGCTTTTTTGAAGCATCAGTCTGGGCGATCACCAGGTAAACACTGGCACTGTTGCCGTTTGTGATCCAGTTCTTGGTGCCGTTCAACAGATAATAATCCCCTTTGTCTTCAGCCGTGGTACGCTGACTGGTAGCATCGCTGCCTGCCTCGGGTTCGCTCAGGCAAAAAGCGCCAATACCATGGGCCGCTAATGGTTTCAGATATTTTTCCTTCTGTGCCTCGCTGCCGAAGGTCTCCAGTCCCCAGCAAACCAGCGAATTGTTTACACTCATGCACACTGAAGCGGACGCATCCACCTTCGAAATTTCCTCCATGGCCAGTACATAGCTAATGGTATCCATCCCCCCACCGTTATACTTGGGGTCAACCATCATGCCCATAAACCCCAACTCGCCCATCTTTCTCACCTGTTCGGTCGGGAATTTCTGATGGGTGTCGCGCTCGATTACCTCGGGTAAAAGTTCCGTTTGGGCAAAGTCACGAGCAGCTTGTTGAACCGCCTGTTGTTCTTCAGATAATTGAAAGTTCATAGATCAGGGAAATAAAAAGCCCGGAAGAAATCCGGGCTAAAAATAGTCAAAAGGTGGCGCTGTCAAACAGCTTGTTTAATCCCGGTCAGAGCCGAGGTACATCATCACGTAATAGACAAGCGTAGTTACCGCACCAATCGCAGCCACCACGTAGGTCATGGCAGCCCATTTTAGGGCATCTTTTGCCATGTCATGCTCCTGGCGGTTTACAATGCCGCGTGACTCAACCCAGACAAGCGCACGCTTGCTGGCATCAAACTCAACCGGGAGGGTAACGAGTGCAAACAGAGCAAAAACGGCATAGCAGGCAATGATGATGAGGAGAGCGGTCTTGATCGGCAGCACACTGGAAGCGAAAAAGGCTCCAAACATCATGGCCATCATCATGAAATTCAAAATCGTGGCGCTCACGTTTTGAACGGGTACCATGGCCGAGCGAAACTGCAACATGCTGTACGCGGTGGCGTGTTGAACCGCGTGGCCACATTCGTGGGCGGCTACGGCCGTTGCCGCTGCGTTTCGCCCGTGGTAAACATCGTGGCTCAGGTTGACCGTGCGGTTAGCCGGATTATAATGATCCGTGAGCTGGCCGTCAACCGAAATAACCTGAACATCGTGAATGCCATGATCGGCCAACATCAGCCGGGCTATTTCGGCACCCGTCAAATCCTTCGCCAGATGAGTCTGCGAATATTCCTTGAACTTGCTCTTCAGGCGCGAGCTTACAATCATGCCCACCACCATGAAGAAGATACCGATAATTAAAGCTCCAAATCCCATGTTATTTGTATTTACGTTGTTTTGATTTTCTCTACAATCCGCGAAGTTGAATACCCCGGCACAAAGTCTATGGTTTTCACTTCGCCTCCGCTCCCTTTTACAACATCTGCGCCAACAATGTTTTCTGCCAAATAGTCACTACCCTTTACTAACGTATTGGGCCTCAGTTCGGTTATCAAATGTAGCGGGGTATCTTCGTTGAACAAAACGACCAGATCAACAAACTGCAATGCGGCCAATACCCGCGCCCGGGATTGCTCGTCCTGTATCGGCCGCGAAGGTCCCTTAAACCGGCTTACACTATCATCGGTGTTCAGGCCAACCACCAGGCGGTCGCCCAGCGCTTTGGCTTTTTCCAGGTAATCTACATGGCCCAGATGCAACAGATCGAAGCATCCATTGGTAAAAACCACGTTGAGGCCCTGCTGTTGCCAGCGACCTACCTGCTCGCGGGCGCCCTGCCAGTCTCTGATTTTAAATGACGTTCTCTCCATTGAAGGACAAAATAAGCTATGACGAGTGCAATAACTCCACTGGCGATGATGGTCAACGTTTGCCAGGCATGAAAGATAAAAACAAAAGCGATAGCATCCGGCTTGGGCAAGTTGTACAACATCACCAGGCCGAGCGGCACCAGCGTGTGGTAAGAGCCCGTGCCACCCGGCAGCGGTGCCGACATGGCGATTGCGCCAATAGCAAAAAGCGATATGACCGCCCGGAAACCAAGGTGAGATGTTTCGGGAAAGGCCAGAATAACACAATAGGACATAGCGAAATACAGCAGCCAGATCACGAGCGACTGACCCACAAACAAAACTTTGTTTTTCAATTGAAAAACGGATAGCAGTCCCGCCCGGAAACCGACCCAAAGTTTTTGAAATCGGGTGCTTTTTCGAATGAAGTAAAACACGATTCCAAGCGCTAAGAGACCGGCAACACCGAGCCAAGCCCACCAAGGCACAGAAAACGAAGAAGATTGTTGAAACAAGCCGAGCGACTCGATGAACGCCTTGAGTTGATTCCATTCCAGCCAAAAGGCGATCACCATCACCACCAATAGACAAACCACATCTACAATCCGTTCCAGTACCACCGTTCCAAACGAGACTTCGGCCGGGGCACGATCAAGTTTGTACAGGTAATAACAGCGTGAGAGTTCACCACCACGCGGTATGGCCAGATTCACCAGGTAGCCAATCAACACGGCTAACAAACTTCCGCCAACGGTGACCGGGTTGCCGGTCGTATCTACGAGCATTTTCCATCGCCAGGCACGCAAGATGTGGCTTACCACACCAATCAGCGCCATCAGCGCGAGATAAAACTTGTCGGAACGCAACCAGGTTTCCCAGATGAACTCCGCTTTGTTTTCCCCTCCATCCGTTTGAAGCGTTCGAAGAGACAGCCAGACCAAAGCGACAGCCAGTGCCAGCCAGAAAAGGTATTGAAGAATAGCTTTGCCTCTGTTGATCATCCGGTCAATTTGTTGTCCGGATCGGGAAAAACCAACCAGGGATTGAAATTTTTTGCTTCACCAAAAGGCATAGAAGCATACGAAATGATGATGACAACATCGCCTACATGGGCTTTGCGGGCAGCCGGCCCGTTAAGGCAAACCACACCGCTGTTTCGCGGGCCCTTGATCACATAGGTCTCCAATCGTTCGCCATTATTCACATTTACCACCTGCACTTTTTCACCCTCAATCAGGTTGGCCGCCTCCATCAACGCTTCATCGATTGTGATGCTCCCTACATAATGCAACTCCGCCTGCGTAATCCGTACACGGTGAATTTTTGACTTAAGAACCTGAATCGTCATGTTACACAAAAAGATTGTCGATCAATCGGACTTCGCCCACATACCCCGCAATGAGCAGGATGGCAGGCGTTTGGGCTTCAACGCGATCGATCAACGTCAAGTTCTCACGATCGGCTAATTCGAGATACTCCAGCGATGTGCCGCGCGCGGCTGAAAAATTACCGGCAATTAGTTTTCGGATATCCTGGATTGATTTTTTCCCCTGGAGTATCTCTTGACGCGCCTGTTGCAACGTGCGGAAAAACACAACCGCCTCTTGACGCTGCACGGGGTTTAGCCGCAGGTTCCGCGATGACATGGCCAAGCCGTCAGGCTCACGCACCGTTTCAACACAGCGCAGTTGGATGTCGAACATCAACTCATCCGCCAAACGCGAAATGATCTTGAACTGTTGAAAGTCCTTCTCTCCGAAGTACGCGATATCGGGGCGAACCAGGTTGAAAAGCTTGGCTACCACCAGGGAAACTCCGCTGAAGTGCCCGGGTCGAAACTGCCCTTCCAAAATATCATCCAGCCCGTTCCACCGGATGTTAACCCTGCTCGGGGTGGGGTACATGGCGTTCACAGAAGGGGCAATAACCGCATTGCAACCGGCATCGGCCAGCTTGGCCAGGTCTTGTTCGAGTGTACGGGGGTACTTGGCCAGGTCTTCCGGATTATTGAACTGCGTGGGGTTTACAAAGACGGAGGCCACCACGGTGGCGCAATCCGTTCGGGCCGCCTGGATGAGCGCCAGGTGACCTGCGTGCAGGGCCCCCATGGTGGGGACGAGCCCAACGGGCCCGGCCGGCCTGGTTGCGGCTAAAAACGCACGAAAAGCCCCAATTTGGTCGAAAAAATGCATTTTGATAGCCGCTAAATGGGGTGCTAAGATAGGGGGATTATTGAATGGCCGGTTTGGGAAGGGGCCATTTTTGCGTACCTTTGTGATTCTATTTCCCAACCTTGGGCTTACGAATAACCCATTGCTATGTCGAAGATTAGAATACTATATGTAGCCAGTGAAATTAACCCGTTTCTGCAAACCACAGAGGTAGCTGAGTTTGTGCGCAAACTCCCCCAGGCGATGCAGGAAAAGGGCATGGAGATTCGAATTTTGGTGCCCCGGTTCGGTCTGATCAATGAGCGAAAAAACCGCCTGCATGAGGTTGTACGGCTATCCGGTATTAACATTTCGGTGGGTGACGAAGAGAAGCCCCTCATCATTAAGGTGGCCTCGATACCGAACGCCAAGCTTCAGGTTTATTTTATTGATAACGAGGACTACTTCCACCGCAAGTCGGTGTTCCACGATAAGGAAAACCGCTTCTACGAGGATAACGATGAGCGCGCCATCTTCTTTTGCAAAGGCGTGATTGAAACCGTGCGCAAACTGGGTTGGGCGCCTGACATCGTGCACTGCAATGATTGGATTACCAGCTTTATTCCTTTGTACCTGAAAACTACTTACAAGAACGATCCGCTATTCAAGAACACGAAGTCGGTGTTCACCATCTACAACAACAGCTTTAACCACAAATTCAAGGGAGACCTGATGGGCAAGGTGAAAATGATGGACATTGAAGATACGATGCTGGGCCATCTTAAGACAGCCGATTATGAGGGATTCATTAAATTGGGCGCCCAATTTTCGGATGTAGTTTCCTTTGCCGGAGACAATAAGAAGCTGGAAGGTTTAGTTAAGAAGATTAAAGAGAAGAAAGTTGAAACCATCGAAAAGAACGATAACTACACCGAGTCGTTTTACAACCTCTACACGGACCTGGTCGGCTAAGTTTTTCTTTTTTCTGTTAGCCATCGCCATGATCTCCTCCTGCGAGGAGGATACGAGTTTTATTGGCGTTCGGAGGGGAAATCCCCCTACTATCGTTCAATATGCGGAAATCCAGTTAGAGAGCAGCGTGTTGCTGATTGATTCCGTTGGAACATTCAATATTGGTACGTCTCAGGTGCAACGGCTTTTGGTTGGTAAGATGGTTGATCCGCAAATGGGGAATCTGATCTCGACCTCATACACACAGTTTCGTCCTTTCTCAACCAGTACGGCAGTTCCCCCAAACGCAGTTTTCGATTCATTGGTGCTCACCCTATCGCTGGACTATTACAACTACGGGAATCCGGAAGCCACCCGGGAAGAAATCTCTGTTCATCGATTAACCGAAACATTAGTGGGTGCACAACCGTATTTCGCTTATTCCGATGCCAGCTACCATTCGACTCCCTTGGGGACACGTGATATTGTGGTATCGACAGAATCTCTGGCCAATCGCCTGGACGAGAATAACGACACCAACCCCAATAATGACAACATTGATACCCTCCAATTCTTCCTTGATCGTGCTTTTGGTCAGGAATTGTTGGATCTGGCCAAAACGAATTCAAGCGATTGGACTGACTTCCTGAAGTTTCGTGAGATTTTTAAAGGGTTTGCCTTAGTCGGAGGCCCTACCAATGAAAAGGTACTGGGTTACACCACCGTAAACGACAATATCAGAAAATTCTCACGCATGATCCTGTACTACCACTTCTTCAACACCGCGACCAACGCGGAGGAAAAAGGAACCATTCCTTTTTCTCTGAGCTCAACTAATGGGGTAATGGGGTTTTACGGGCTAACAGTCGATCGCAGCGGTACCGAACTCAGCACGCTAACTTCTTTTCATCAGGATTTTTATCCGGCCAGTAACAAACGATATGTACAAGGCGGATTTCCGATTGTAACCAAAATTGACTTCTCGCAGTTCACCGAATACATGGATACGGTTCAAAATGCCATTTTGAACTCAGCCGAAATTATCATCGGACCAGCAAATGACCTGGGTGATCTCGCGTTGCCCGCGACCTTACGCTTGCAACTCCTTAAAACAAATAACCGCTTTCAACCGAGTAGCTTTCGTGTGGATACTACGGGTTTCAGGTTTGCATTGCTGCCGACTACCGATGGTATTGTGATGACAAACGACCTCAACCAACCACTATCCGTCACCTTCAAAGAGCAAAATGGTGAAAAGTACTTGTCCGATTTTGTAACCGAATACTGCCAGGCTTTATTCGACAACAAAGGGCAAGCACCCAAGTATCAAAACTTCGCGATGGTGGCTACCAATCCCCTTTACACGAAGTCCGTTCATCGTCTGATTCTGGAAACGAGCGACATTAAACTTCGTGTTTACTATACCAAGCCCGTTTTGAGAAACAACAATAACTGAGCACCATGTGTGGCATTGTAGCTTATGTCGGTCCTCGTCAGGCACACGAAATCATCATCAAAGGTCTTAAACGTCTGGAGTATCGTGGGTATGACAGTGCGGGCATCGCACTGCTGAATGGCTCGCTGAATGTGTACAAGAAAAAAGGTAAGGTTACCGAACTAGAGGACTCGCTGAAAGGTCAAAACCTCAATAGCCACATCGGCATGGGGCATACCCGATGGGCCACCCATGGCGAACCCAACAATGTGAACGCCCACCCGCACTACTCAGCTACCAGAAAGATAGCCATTATTCACAACGGTATCATTGAAAACTACAGTGCATTAAAGCAGGATCTGTTAAAAAAAGGTCATCGCTTTCTCAGCGACACCGACACCGAGGTTTTTATTCACTTCATTGAGGATATCAAAGAAAAAGAAGGTTGCTCACTCGATGAAGCGGTTCGCCTCGCGCTGACCAAAGTAGTGGGCGCCTATGCCATTGTGGTGATGTCGCTCGAAGATCCCGATCTGCTTATTGCCGCGCGCAAGGGCAGCCCGCTGGTGGTGGGGGTAGGTAAGGGCGAATTTTTCATGGCCTCCGATGCAACGCCCATTATTGAGTACACTAACGAAGTGGTTTATCTCAACGACCAGGAAATTGCCATCGTGAATGACGGAAAACTCACGGTTAAAAATGTAGCCAACCTGCCGTTGACACCATATATCCAAACCATTGACCTGGAATTGGAAGCCATTGAGCGTGGAGGGTATGAGCACTTCATGCTCAAAGAAATTTTTGAGCAGCCACGCTCCATTAAAGACTGTATGCGCGGTCGTCTCGATGCGAGTTCGGGGCGTTTGATCCTGGGTGGGCTGCGCGAATACCTGAACAAACTGATACAGGCCGATCGAATCCTTATTGTGGCATGCGGCACTTCCTGGCATGCCGGATTAGTGGCCGAATATTTCTTTGAAGAAGTTTGCCGTATTCCGGTTGAGGTGGAGTATGCGTCTGAGTTTCGGTACCGAAATCCGGTGATCCGCGAAGGTGATGTAGTGATTGCTATCTCGCAGTCGGGTGAAACAGCCGATACTCTGGCCGCTATTGAACTCGCCAAATCGAAGGGAGCTATCATTTTTGGCGTGTGTAACGTAGTGGGCTCATCGATTCCTCGTGCCACACACGCAGGCGCCTACACGCACGCGGGGCCCGAAATTGGTGTGGCCAGCACTAAAGCCTTTACGGCCCAGCTCACGGTGCTTTACATGATTGCCCTCACCGTGGCCCAGAAAAAAGGTACCATAACCGAACAAAAGTACCACGAGCTGTTAGTAGAAATGGAAAACCTTCCGACCAAAGTCGAGAAGGCTCTCACGCTGAACGCTCAGATACAAACCATTGCTGACGAGTTTAAAGACGCGCGCAACTTTCTTTACCTGGGGCGCGGCTATAACTTCCCGGTGGCGCTGGAAGGCGCGCTGAAACTGAAGGAAATCTCCTATATCCATGCGGAGGGATACCCGGCTGCTGAAATGAAGCACGGGCCCATCGCCCTCATAGACGAACAGATGCCGGTGGTCTTCATCGCCACGAAAGATGCCTCCTACGAAAAGGTGGTCTCCAATATTCAGGAAGTGAAAGCCCGCAAAGGTCGGGTGATTTCCGTGGTCACCGAGGGGGACCAACTAATCCCTAAAATGTCCGAGTTTGTCATTGAAGTGCCGGCCACCCTGGATCCGCTCATGCCGCTGATTTCGGTTATCCCGTTGCAACTGCTATCCTATCACATAGCCGTGATGCGCGGATGTAATGTCGATCAGCCCCGCAATTTGGCTAAGAGTGTAACGGTCGAATGACGAAAGTCAGTGATGATAGAGGTTAACGCGATCCTACAATGTTGGAGGGAATATCAGTTTGGTTGCGCTGGACAGCAAACACACGGGGAATAAGAGTGATACTCTTGTCATTCATGCGGCTCTTTAAGGTGGCCACCGACTGCATGAAGGTGTCAATAGAGGAGCCTTCAATCTTGGCGTTACTATTTGGGGCCATCAGGACAATTGATTCTCCATCGATACCGAAAAGCTGGAAGGAGAGGCCTCCATGTAGTTCTTCGCGCATGGCCGCCATGGCCAGGTAATCAAGGTTGGACACATCGATGGAGGGCTTGCTGGTGGTTACGGACGCTTTAATACGGATACCCACACCCACGCGAACAAAACTATTAGGTGTCAAGTCACTGTTTTCACCATTGGCCACAACCGGTATGGTTGTACTCTTGGTGATATCGAAGGTGATCTCATAATTGCCTGGCTCTCCGGTGACACCGGTCAGGCCATAGAGTACCTTACCGTCTTTACTGATTTTGCGGACGTAGTAGTCTAAGGTAAAGTCCGGCAGTAGCCGGCGAAGTACATCCTGTTTGTTGATCAGGGAGAGCATGGACTCTTTGCTGACGTCTTTTGCATCCGTTCCCCAGACGGGGATCTGTCCACCGTAGATGACCGGTGTTTGAGGGAGGAATCCGTCATAGTGGATCATTTCAACAAAGGCCTGATCGGTGAGCGATCGAGATTCGGGACTTCCCGCTACCGCGGGGTTGTCTTTACGTTGGGCCTGCGCTGAGAGTACACTCACGCAGGTCAGTAGGGCGAGTACGAGAAATTGTTTCATAAGGTGTAATTGGTTGTTAATGGTAAATTGTTAGGGTTCGAATTCAATCGTAACCTCGGGATAAAGTTCTGTAACCTGTCAGGCATTGATTTGAGCTGACGACCCAGATCAAGTTCAGACTGGTTGATTTCCTGGATTCGCTTTTGCTTATCATATTCAGCACCAAGGACTTGCTCATATCGGCCATGCCGTTTAAGCCCGTGGATTTGCTCAGGGGTGAAACCGACTTGATCCCGACCGGGGCCAGGAACACAACTCTGGAGTATGCCACTTAACATAGCCATGGTTATAAAGAGTCTCATACCTAAAAATCTTCGCTGAGTGAAAATTTGGGAGACTCCTGTTGCTGGCCATTCATGACGCCAGCTTTCTGATACTCCGCCAAGCGCTTTTCAAAGAAATTGGTCTTACCGAACAGGGAAATCATGTCCATGAAATCGAAGGGATTTGTGGACCCATAAATCTTTTCCCCGATAAGCTCGTTGAGTAGCCGGTAGGCCACAAATTCAATGTAATGGCGCATCTGCACGGCATTCTTTCCAATGAAATTGACTGGCAGAGCATCCGTTACGAATTCCTGTTCAACTTTAACAGCCTCCCGGATGATTTGTTTGACCGTCTCAGGGGGAAGTTTTTCGAAAACATGCTGCGTGTATAGGTGGCAGGCAACATCACAATGCAACCCCTCATCGCGTGAAATCAATTCGTTGGAGAATGTCAGGCCTAGCATAAAGCCGCGTTTCTTCAGTAACTAAACAAGGTTCAATAAATTGACTCATAGTGAGGGGTAATGTCGGCTATGGCGAGAAATTTTCACCCCGGCCGCTCACTGCGTTTCGTGTTAATTAGATATCTCAAAAGTAACTTCTTTATCTGGTTTTTCAACCCTTTTTGCAAAGAGTTTGGTGATTCATGTACGGTGTTCCGGTTAATCACTAATGACTGATTACCAGTCAGTTAAAACCAACCGCACACCCGTTTTTTTGATGTAGCGCTAAAACGGCTGGTTTTCGGTACCAACTGGGGCAACCTGAACAAAACCCTCATTGCTTGGGTACGCTTACCGGGGTGTTGAAGCGGCTTTTGCGGGTGTAGAGCCATCGGATTTTTCGCTTAGCAGTTTGAGTTATTGAGGATCTTTTAACGCGCACCAGACATACGAAATGGGCTTTCTTGCCCGGTTTATTTTTTTTAGCCATCGGGGGTGCATCTTTCAGCCTTAAATGAGTGCTTAGCGACAAACCTCCCCACCGCACACCAGCTCATCAGTATCTTCCGGTCCGTTGGACACATTTTCGTTTAGACGGTGAAAACGCCCTTGTGAATAGGGTAGCCAATCCGACTGCCGGCCGGTAGTTCAGAGGGTCGCAAATACATCAACTGTCCCCATTGTTTAAAGTTCCGCTGACCTGTATTTTCGCAGCCGATCTTTGAACTGAATTAACGACAAATTTGTAGACACACTGTAAACACCGGACGCTATGTTCTTTCAACACGTGTACGATAAATCTTTGGCCCAAGCCAGCTATGTGGTTGGTTGCCAAAAAACAGGCGAAGCTATTGTTATTGATGCTAAGCGCGATGTCGATACCTATCTGGATATTGCCAAGGCCAACAACCTGCGTATCACGCATTTGACCGAAACCCACATTCATGCCGATTTCCTATCAGGCACACGTGAACTGGCCAAAATCACCGGAGCCAAAATGTACTTGTCCGATGAGGGTGGCGAAGGTTGGTTGTATGAATTTCCCCATGAAGGCTTACGTGATGGCAGCGTGATCAAAGTAGGCAACCTCTCGCTCAACGTAATGCATACTCCGGGACACACGCCTGAGAGCATCAGCTTTTTGTTGACCGATCACCCGGCCAGCGAAGAACCTGTGATGTTATTCACAGGTGATTTTGTGTTTGTAGGCGACATTGGCCGGCCAGATTTGTTGGAAAAAGCGGCCGGCATCAAGGGCACCATGGCTGCCGGAGCGCACGAGATGTACAAATCCATCAATAAGTTTAATGCGCTGCCCGATTATGTGCAGGTGTGGCCCGGTCACGGTGCCGGCTCAGCCTGCGGCAAAGCACTTGGGGCGGTACCCAGCACTACGGTGGGGTATGAAAAGAAACGGAACTGGGCTTTTCAGTACGCCAATAACGAAGATGGATTTGTCAAGTACCTGTTGGAGGATCAGCCCGAGCCACCCAAGTACTTCGCCATGATGAAGAAGCTGAACAAAGTGGAACGACCGCTACTCACCGAGGTGCCAAAGCTCAAAAAGTTATCCGCAGAAGAATTCAAAACAGCTTTGGCGAAAGGGATTAAGCTGATTGACACGCGCCATAAGACTGAATTTGCGAAGGGCTTCATACCGGGTAGCTTAAACATCCAGGGCAACAACGCCTTCGCCACCTGGGCAGGATGGTTTCTGAAGTACGATGAACCGTTTATCCTGCTGGCGAAGGAAAGCCAGCTGGATGATCTCACGCGAAAACTCATGCGCATTGGGCTCGACAATATCTACGGTTACATTGATGACGTAAGCGTGTGGACCGGCCTGGGTCATGCGCTGGAGAAAGCGCACGTGCTTTCGATTGATGAGTTTGAACAGTTGCACAAGAACAATGGCATTCAACTGGTGGATCTGCGAGGTGCTTCTGAGTATAAAGCGGGTCACATTGCCGGGGCCGAAAATGTGTTTGTGGGTACCCTTCCGGACAATCTCAACAAGATCAATAATGACAAGCCCACGGTGATCTATTGCCAAAGTGGTGACCGCACAACCATTGGCTATTCGCTTTTGGCGAAGCATGGCTTCACCAAAATCATGAACTACTCAGGAGGCATGAGTGAGTGGACCAACAAAGGGAAGCCAGTGGTTTCCTGATTAACTCGGTCAGCGACTTTTTGCAATATGCCGCAGCCCAAAACCGCGGCATTATTTTTTCCGCTCATGAAAGGCGCCCTTGAACTCGGGGTCCGCCAACCGTTTTTGTCGGTCCAGTTCGCGGGCTAATTGTTGCGCTTCTTCACGACTGGTTTCCTCCACGGCCACGCCCGCGGGCAACGCCTGATGACGAATCTTATGGCGCGTCAATTCTTCGATCTTCCTCACATGAAAACGATCTGCTTCCGTGGCAAAGCTAATGGCCACTCCGGTTTGAAAAGCCCGGCCCGTACGCCCGATGCGATGCACGTAATCTTCGTACTGCAAGGGCATGTCAAAGTTAATTACATGCGAAACATTAGCTACATCAATGCCGCGTGCGGAAACATCCGTGCTGACCAACACGCGGAGCTTACCTTCCTTGAACTCATTCATGGCGTGGATGCGTGTATTTTGTGCCTTGTTCGAATGAATCACGCGTACCGGCCCGAACTTTTTGCGTTCCAGAAACTGCATCACGTTGTTGGCCACCTCTTTCGTGCGGGTAAACACCATTACCCGGTTGAACTCCGGGTTAGCCATCAGGTGCTCAAGTAAATTAATTTTGGTTCTCAGGTTGGGCACGGGGTACACCCATTGTTCCACCTGGTCGGGGGTGCTGGCCGCGGGGGTTACTTCCACCTTTACGGGGAAGGTGATAAAATCGTTAGCCAGTTCTTCCACCTTTGCCGGCAACGTAGCCGAGAACAACAGATTCTGACGCTTGGGTGGCAGCACTTCAAAAACCTTTCGCAACTGCGGGCGAAAACCCATATCCATCATACGGTCCGCTTCGTCAATCACCAGCTGCCGTATGGCCTTAGTTGCAATTGCCTGACGGGTATACAACTCAAGAAAACGACCGGGCGTACTCACTAACAGATCTACGCCTTGAGCCAATTGTTCAAGCTGACTCTTGGGCCCAACACCTCCATACAGCGCCACGATTTTTAAATCCGTGTACGTTGCCAGTGCTTTGGCATGGGCTTCAATTTGCACCGCCAGTTCTTTGGTAGGGCACATCACTAAGGCCCGCGGGCCCGGCCGCTGATGATAATTTAGCTTCAACAAAATGGGAATCAGGTAGGCCGCTGTTTTACCGGTGCCGGTTTGCGCAATGCCAATTACTTCCTGGCCGCCCGAAACAGGGGGTATACATCTCTGTTGTACCTCGGTTGGACGTTGAAATCCAGCCTCTTCAATAGCCGTCCGTAGCTGTTTGTTTAAGTTGAATCCCTCCCACGAGTTTATTGAAGACGATGACACGGCATTTGTTTTATATCTTGCTGCATAGACTAACGAGCATGAAGAAGACACTCATCGTCAATGCAAATATAGTGAACGAGGGGCAGGTGATGCCCGGAGACGTGCTGATTGCCGGAGAGCGGATTGAAAAGATCGGACAGCGCCTTTCCGATCCAGGTACGCAGGTGGTGGATGCCGCAGGGCGATTATTGATGCCTGGGGTGATTGATGATCAGGTGCATTTCCGTGAACCGGGGCTCACCCACAAAGGTACCATCCGCACGGAGTCGCGGGCGGCCGTAGCGGGGGGCATTACCACGTACATGGAAATGCCGAATACTGTGCCGAACACATTCACCCAGCAACTGCTTGAGGAGAAGTATCAAATCGCCTCGCGCGATTCTTTGGCCAACTATAGCTTCTACATTGGGGGCTCAAACGATAACCTGGAAGAAGTTTTAAAGACTGACCTCACGCGTGTGTGTGGTATGAAAATCTTTATGGGTTCCTCCACGGGAAATTTGCTGGTGGATAACCCCCAGGTATTGGAAGGCTTTTTCTCACGTTTCGAAGGATTGATTACCACACATTGCGAACATGAGCCTTCGCTGAAAAAAAATGAAGCCGACTTTCGGGCCAGGCTGGGCGAAGACATCCCGATTCACTTGCATCCACAGATCCGAAACGAGGAGGTTTGCTACCGGTCCAGCTCCTTTGCCGTAGATCTGGCAAAAAAACATGGCACCCGATTGCACATTTTGCATATTTCTACTGCGCGTGAGACCGAACTTTTCAGCAATCAATTGCCGCTGGAAAAAAAGAAAATCACCGCTGAGGCGTGCATTCATCACCTGTGGTTTTGCGATCAGGATTATGAACGGCTGGGCACGCGCATCAAATGGAACCCCGCTATTAAGAGCGCTGATGATCGTGCCGGCATTTGGAAAGCCCTACTGGACGGGCGTATTGATGTAATTGCCACCGATCATGCACCCCACACGTGGGAAGAAAAAAACAACACGTATTTCAAGGCGCCTTCGGGAGGGCCGCTCGTGCAACACACTCTGGTAGCTATGCTGGAATTTCACCACCAGGGTAAAATCACCTTGCCGCAAATTGCCACCAAAATGGCGCACAACGTGGCCACGCTTTACCGCATTCAGGATCGTGGCTTCATTCGTGAAGGGTATTTTGCTGATCTGGTACTGGCTGATCTCAACAAACCGTGGACGGTTTCCAAAGAGAATATTCTGGCCAAGTGTGGCTGGTCGCCTTTTGAGGGCACCACGTTCAAATCATCTGTTGAACGCGTGTGGGTTTCCGGGCACGAAGCATATGCCCAAGGTCAGCTTGATGATGGCAAGGCTGGGCAGCGGCTGAGTTTTCGTCACAATTAGTTACCTGAAATATACCTGGGCGCTTGGCGATGGCGTGTGGCCTGCTCGTAGGCATACGCGATCTCAATCAACTTCGGTTCCTGCCAGGCTGAGGCCATGAATGAGACGCCTACTGGCAATTCTTCGACAAAGCCCATCGGCACGGTAATGGAGGGATAGCCGGCAATGGCGGCCAACGATGAACTGCTCCCCAGGAAGTGATCACCATTGATAAGATCCGTCTTCCACGCGGGCGAACCTGTGGGCGCCATCAAGGCATCGAGTTTATAGTCCGTCAGCAATTTGTCAATTCCATCGGCACGCGTGGCCTTCAACATTTTCGCCAGTGCTTCCTGATAGTCTTTGTCAGTCAAGGGGCCCTTCTCATGGGCCATCTTCAGCAGTTGCTGATCAAACCAACGCAACTCAATGGAATCCTTCTTATTGAACTCCATTAACTCCCCCAAATTGCGGACGGGCGCTTTTTCACCAAGACTCATAAAGTACTTTTCGAGGCCATCTTTGAATTCATATAGCAGCACCGTAAAAGAAGCAGAACCCGCCTCGCGATCCATGCGGAAATCCAACTCCACTACTTCCGCTCCTTGCGCTTTAATGTCCGCAATGGCCTTCTTTATCAAACTGTCGACCCGTGCGTGGTAGCCCATGTTATTCTTCAACAACCCGATGCGTTTGCCCTTCAAGCCATCCTTTTTCAGATGGGGAGTATAATCGCTCAATGCCTGGCCATAAGAAGCGAGTGTCTTGCTATCGGTACTATCTACCCCAACCAAGGCGCCCAGACACAGGGCTACATCGGTAACCGTGCGCCCCATGGGCCCGGCCGTGTCCTGTGTAAACGAAATCGGGATGATACCCGAACGACTGACCAAACCTACCGTTGGCTTTAGCCCCACCAAACCATTGTTGTTTGACGGGCACACAATCGATCCATTAGTTTCTGTACCGATGGCGATGGTGCACAGGTTGGCCGAAGCGGCCACGCCCGAACCGGAACTGGAGCCACATGGATTGCGGTCCAGTACATACGGATTTTTGGTTTGGCCCAGCACACCACTCCACCCGCTGCTCGACATGTCGGCCCGAAAGTTGGCCCACTCGCTCAGGTTCGCCTTACCAAGGATGACGGCACCGGCATCGCGCAATTTCTTCGTGATGAAGCTGTCATCCGGAGGAAACGAGTTACGAAGCACCGTAGCCCCGGCTGTGGTGGGCATGTCCGAGGTGTTGATGTTGTCTTTCAAAATAACGGGTATGCCGTGTAGCGGCCCGCGATACTTTCCCTCCTTCCATTCCTGATCCAACTCGCGCGCTGTTTCCCGTGCTTTCGGATTTATAAAAATGATGGAGTTGAGTTTCGGACCCTTTTTGTCAAGATCTTCAATTCGCTGCAGATAATCCGCCACCACTTGTTCAATGGTGAACGTACCCTCGCGGTAGCCGGCCTGCAAATCGCTCATCGTGATCTCTTCGAGATACTGGTAATTCGGTGAGGCGTTGTCTGTTGATTCGCAAGCGTGCAACAACAGAATAACAAAAATGGATACGTAGCGTATAAGATGCTTCATAACAAACGATTATTTCTCTTCAATAGCCGCGCTCAGTTGCTCCAACGATTTGCCCTTCGTCTCCGGCATCCACTTCCAGACAAACAAAAGCTGCAGCGCCATCATGACGGCAAAGATGGTGAACGAAGGCCCACCGCCCAGTTCGGTGGCAATGAACGGAAAGATAAACGAAATCACGGAAGCCATGAACCAGTGCGTAAACGAGCCCAGCGCAGTGCCCCCTGCCCGAACCGAGTTCGGGAATATCTCGGAGATAAACACCCAGATGACAGCGCCTTGCGAAAACGCAAAAAAGGCGATGTAGGCAAAGAGGTACACAGGAACGCCCTCAAACTGATTGGTGAAGAAGGCGCGGGCCGTGAGTGCCAGTGTAATGATTAATCCGACCGAGCCCACCAACATCAGCGAGCGTCTGCCGAGGCGATCGATAAAAAACATGGCCGCCATGGTGAAAACAAAATTGACGATGCCAATACCTAGTGTCGTCAGCAGCGCAGTGCTGGTGCCGGCACCCGTCATTTCAAAAATCCGCGGAGCATAATATATGATGGCATTGATGCCGCTTACCTGATTGAAGAACGCAAACAGAAACGCGAGGATTACCGGCCAGCGGTGCCTGCGGTGAAACAGGTTCTCACCTTTTGACGCTGCGTGGGCCGACTGATCAGCCCGGATGGAGTCCACCTCGGCACGCGCGGTAACTGGATTGATCAGGGCAAAAATACGTTCCGCCTCGGCCACTGCCCCGCGTTTTAAAATCAACCAGCGCGGACTCTCCGGAATAAAAAATACGGCCACCAGAAAAAACAGCGCAGGGAAAGCCTCCATGCCCAACATCCAGCGCCAGGCGTGCTCCCCGGCATCTTGTAAAAGATAATTTGAGAAGTAGGCCACCAGGATGCCAAACACTACGTTAGCCTGAAACAAGGCTACCAACCGCCCGCGGTGTGTAGCGGGCGAAACTTCGGCAATGTACATGGGAGCCGTAATGGACGAGGCACCAACACCAAAGCCTCCGATCAGGCGAAAAAATAAAAACGAATACCAGTCGAACGCCAGGGCAGAACCAACAGCCGAAATGAAATACAAAATCGCAATCCAAATCAATGTCTTCTTCCGGCCGAGGCGATCGGTGGGAATACCTCCAAACAATGCGCCTACCACCGTGCCCCAAAGGGCTATCGAAACCGTAAGGCCATGTTCAAACACATTGAGGTTCCAGAGCTTTTGGATGGATTGCTCAGCCCCGGAAATCACCGCGGTGTCAATACCAAACAACAGGCCGCCCAGTGCAACGGTTACGGACCAGAAGTAGACTTTGGAATTCTGCATAGGTTCAGGTATTCCAAAGATAAGGAAACGGGGTACGCGAAAAAGAGTGTTCGGATGAGCGGCAATCAGCCCCGGAGCTTATCCAGCAGGCGGTTAAGTTCTTTGGCCTCTGCTTGGGTGACTTTGCGGAGCGAATCCAGCCAGGCCTCAGTCTCCAGATCGATTTTTTTCAACAAAGCCAGGCCCTTATCGGTGATGTTAATATCTACTTGCCTGCGGTTGTTTTCACAAATCTCACGCCTCACCAACCCCTTCACCCGCAATTTCTCCACCAGGCGTGTCGCATTGCTGTTTCTGTCGATCATGCGGCTGGCAATATCGGCCAGCATAAGCTTTTTGGGGTGGCTGCCCCGCAATATGCGGAGCACATTAAATTGTTCGGGCGTTATATCGTGCGGCCTGAGCCGGGCCGCATTGTTGTTGTAGAGCCAGCCACTGGTGTACATCAGATTGACGGCCATCTTCTGAAACTCGTTCGCGAATTTCTCCTGTTTGATGTCTTGCTCCAGCGACATAGCGCAAAAGTAATGACAATTATTGTAACAACACCTATTTTGAAAACCATTAAAGAGTTGCACTTATTGGTTGAACTCACAGTTTGATTATTTGAGAGGCAAGGGGCATTATATTGTCGGCTACGTCATCATGCCAAAGCACGTGCATGCGTTGATTGGATTCCGAAACAGTGGCCAATTCATTAACACCATCATTGGCAACGGTAAGCGCTTTATGGCCTATGAAATCATAAATCGACTACAGCAGCAGATGAACCAGGAAGTACTCTACCATCTGTCATTATTTATGAATAAGACCGATAGAAAGCGAGGAAAGATGCATGAGGTATTTGAGCCGTCTTTTGATTGGAAGGAGTGCATTAGCTCGCGGTTTATGGAGCGGAAATTGGAATACATACATGCCAACCCTTGTCGCGGCCAGTGGAATTTAGCCAGCGATCCCGCTGGCTATACTCACAGTTCTGCACGGTTTTACCTCACCGATGAGCCGGGTTTATATGCGGTTATGAGCTACGCAGAGCTTGAGGATGTAGATTTGACAAGAGTAAAGGAGACAGCATGATGATACATCGATTTTTCGAGAATGGGTTAGCCGCAGAGTCCCGAAACGGAGACTCCTATGTTTGTTTTTATAATCGTTGAGCAAAATAACAATAGATTTGATGAAAGTGAAAAAGGGTGAGAGCGCATTCGAGACTAAACAACTTTCGAGGTATGTTCGCGCAGAGATAGTGCCT
>Ga0209985_10000302_pt1 | contig 55426 bp, 34 predicted proteins | sample NOAtaG_FD_187305 | JGI IMG/M metagenome (GOLD analysis project Ga0209985, IMG submission 187305) | Freshwater lake microbial communities from Lake Erie, under a cyanobacterial bloom - NOAA_Erie_Diel6S_1000h metaG (SPAdes) (version 2) | ecosystem: Environmental > Aquatic > Freshwater > Lake ... | reverse complement strand
AGTGCGTGCGGGAGTAATTCCGAAGGAAAAAGTGAATGACCTCGGCATCATCATTTCGATCTGGCTGGATCCGGCGGTGCTGACGGCCGCAGACCTCAATTATGAAATCCTCTTCAGGACTCACCGAGAAGCCACGGCGAAGGCGATCGGGAAGGCGCTGCGGAACGAGCCTTCGATTGACTGGCTGCTGGAAAACCAGGATCAGATTGTGCACTGTTTCCACCAGATGGCACTGGACGGACAGATCTGATGTCAGAAAAAACCGTGAATACCGTCAGCATCGGCGATTACCAGTGTGGAACAGGGCATCCGCTGCTGTTTATTCTTGGTCCGTGTGTGATGGAGTCAGAGCAGCTGGTGCTGGGGGTGGCTGAGCGACTGGCGCAACTGCGTGATCGTTACGGTTACCAGATTGTCTTTAAGTCCAGTTTTGACAAGGCCAACCGCACCAGTGTTGACAGCTATCGTGGGCCTGGTCTGCAGGACGGTTTGCGGATGCTGGAACAGGTCCGGCGGCAGACCGGGCTGCCGACGACGACGGATATCCACGAGAGCGGGCAGGCCGCGGCGTGTGCGGAGGTCTGTTCGATTCTGCAGATTCCCGCCTTTTTGGCTCGGCAAACGGATTTGATTGTGGCAGCGGCGGATGCAGCAGTTGCCCGAAATATCTGCGTGAACGTCAAAAAGCCCCAGTTCGTGGCTCCCGAGGACACGGTGCATGCAGTCAGGAAGTGTCGCGCTCGCGGATTGCACAGCATTATGCTGTCAGAACGCGGGTCAACATTTGGTTACGGACGGCTGGTGAACGATTTTCGTTCTGTGCCGATCATGCAGTCTTTCGGGGTGCCGGTGGTCTATGATGCGACGCACAGTGTGCAGCTGCCGGGGGGCGCCGTCACGGGGGGTCAGCGGCAGATGGTACCGACATTGTCGCGTGCCGCGGTGGCAGCGGGATGTGATGCCGTCTTCCTGGAAACTCATCCCGAGCCTGATGCGGCGCTGAGTGACGGTCCGAACATGGTTGTGCTGGACCAGCTGGAACAGTTGTTGTCCGAGTTGACTCGATTTCGAGACGTTGTGTTGTCACTGAACTGACATTACTCAGGGGCCTGGCGATGACTGCCTGGAAAACTGGTGCGGCTGCTGTTCGTTTTGTGCAGTGTTTGCTGCTGGCGCTGCTGGTGGCTGGCTGCGGCAGATCCGGTGATCGGGCTGCGGAAGAAGCGGCGAAGGCTGCTGATGTGGCGGCTGCGGCTGAGGCAGAAGCAAAGGATGATTGTCGGGATCGGCTGAATGCGGCAGTGCGGCGGGTCTCTCCGGAGTCTCTCGGAGTGCAGACGCGCCGTGATTCCGTTGTGAATGCTCTGAATTCATGGCTGGCATCCTGTGGTGAAGCGGACGTCAAGGCTCTGTCGATCAGCGATGCCAATGCAGCGCTGTTATCAGAGACATCGCTGCGGACGGCGCGGGCGGTGCGGTTTTCCGAAAACGATGTGCTGTACATCCGCGACAGCATGTTGCTGAAGGGGCTGACGGAATCCATTTGGAAGCAGATACCATCGGGCACTGATCAGGCGAATGCGGAATCTCGTCGCATCACGGCACTGTTTCGGCACCTGATCCGCAATGTGGCTTTGGCTGCAGCAGAGGAAAACCGTGTTCCTGTGGGCCTGTACGAGGCTTTGCTGACGGGGCGGGGCGGTGTGGAGGATCGCATCTGGGCTTTTACCGAGGCCCTGCGGCAGCGGCAGATTGATTCGCTGGTGCTGCAGCCCGCGACGCCGGCAGCTGCATCCGGATCATTCGTTGAAACGGCAGAGCAGCTGGTGGCGGTCCTGGTGGGTTCGGAGGTTCTGCTGTTTGATCCGCTTCGTGGTGTCCCGGTGCCGCGTGCTGACGACACTGCCGCGTTGCCGGGTCAGCCGGCCGGACTGAGTGAAATCAGTGGTGTGGAACGCTGGAAGTCTGCTGCGGTGTTTATACCGTCTCATCCGTCCGCTGCGGCACCGCGAATGCTGGTACTGCAGCAGCGTCTGGATGCTGCGGATGCACTGGTGCTGTATGAAGAGCTGGCGGGCGGGACCAGTGAGATCCGTCCGTTCGTACAGCGTGTGGCGGGTGTGATCGGTGGTGTCTGGCCGGTGCAGGGCCTGCGTGTCTGGCCAGTGCCTGAGCAGCGAGTTGCCGCGGCTGCGACGCTCGATGAGTCACAGCGACAGGCACTGACTCAGCTGCTGCGTCCCTTTGACAGTCCGTTTGAACGCGAATCGATCGATCTGGACAAGATGCTGACGGACCCGAATATTGACGAGAGCAAGCTGACGAAGGAGCAGCTGCAGCAGATGAAGGCAGAGGCCGCCGCAAAGCTGCTGGAGAAGTCCGATGCCCTGTTTGGCAAGCCGTCGCGACGACTGCTGCTGGCGCGTATCAGTCAGATCGGTGGCAATTTTGAGCTGTCAATGATTCAGGAGCTGCAGCAGATTCGCGTGGCCTGTCTGCAGGAGGTCGTGGAGCTGTCATTCTCGATCGATGGCAAGGAAGCGGTCGGACGACTGCCACTGCCTGAATCAATTCTGAGTGTGCAGCGAAGTGCTGTCGGGGATACTTTGTACTGGACAGCGATGAGTCAGTTTTCGCGCGGTGAATATGGCACTGCCGTGCAGACTTTCAGAAATCATCGCCGTCAGTATCCGGAAGATCGAAACAGTTTGTCGGCACTGATGAATGAGGCGGAGTGTCTGCTGGAGTTTGGTGATCCGGCGGGTGCTGCGGCGGTTCTGGCGGAGGCTGATACCGACAGGAATCCGGAGCGACTGCGGGTGCAGTGGCTGCGGTCGCGGCTGCCGACAGTTGCTGCTGAGGCTCCGGTGGCCCCCTGAGCTGCGGGGATGTTTGGCTGAGTCGGGCGGATGATTTGTGCAGCGATGCGTGGATTGCGGAGCAGACATGAGAATTGGCATCATGGCGGATATCCACGATAATGTGGACAATCTGCGGCATGCGATCGGATTGTTCAATGCCGTGGGTTGCCGAGCGGTGCTGCTGGCGGGCGATTTTGTGTCTCCGCTGGTGGTGCCTTCAATGCGGAAGCTGCACGGTCAGGTGATTGCCTGCTTTGGCGACAATGACGGGAATCAGACGGGAATTTCGGGGGGAATGAAGATTGTGGGGGTGCTGGGGCAGCCGCCTTTGTGCTGGAAGTCTCCGGATGGTGTCCGGTTTCTGATGTGTCATCAGCTGCAGGACGTGAAGGACTGTATCGGATCTGCCGATGTGGTGATTTTCGCACACACGCATCGTCCCAGTATAGCGCGTGATCGTCATGGGCGACTGTTTGTGAATCCGGGGGAAGTTGGGGGCTGGATGTTTCGTCGTCCGACAGTGGCGGTGTACGATACGGAAACGCGTGAGGCGGAAATCGTGAATTTGCCGGCGATGCCGCCGGCGGTGGAAATCGAGCAGTGGGGCTGAGCGTCAATCGGGAGGCACACTCATGAACGGGCAGACAGGTGCGATGGCAGCGCAGCGGGCGGCAGAGTTGCGGCGGCGCTGGTTCCTGAGGGAATGCGGGATTGGTTTGGGGGCGATGGCTGCGGCCTCTCTGGCGGCGGCCGAGGGTTCAGCTGGCCTGTTGGCGGACGAGTCGGCGGGGGCATCCGGCCCGCTGGCTCCGCGACACCCCCATTTTGCTCCTAAGGCCAAACGTGTGATTTACATGTTTCAGGCCGGTGCCCCCAGTCATCTTGAGTTATTTGACCCCAAGCCCGAGCTGACTCGCAGAAACGGCCAGTTGCCTCCACCGGAACTGCTGCAGGGATACCGGGCGGCGTTTATCAATCCAAAGTCGGCTTTGCTGGGGCCAAAGTTCCAGTATGTGAAGCATGGTCAGTGCGGGATGGAGCTCAGCGAGGTCCTGCCGCACACCGGAGCGATTGCGGATGACATCTGCCTGATTCGGTCGATGCAGACGGATGCCGTCAATCATGCTCCGGCGCAGATCATGATGAACACCGGTTCTCAGCAGTTTGGACGTCCCAGTTTTGGATCGTGGACGCTGTATGGACTGGGCAGTGAGTCTCAGGACCTGCCTGGATTTGTGGTACTGACCAGTGCCAAGGGCACCAGTGGCGGGGCCAGCAACTACGGCTGCGGATTTCTGCCGACGATGTATGGCGGCATTCCGTTTCGCAGCAAGGGCGATCCGGTGCTGTATCTGTCGAATCCGGCCGGCATCGACTCGGAAACTCAGCGAGCCTCACTGGATGCTCTGCAGAAGCTGAATCAGCTGGCGTTGCAGTCGGCGGGTGATCCGGAGATTGCGGCTCGGGTACAGAGCTATGAGATGGCGTTTCGCCTGCAGTCCAGCGCGCCCGAACTGATGGACATCGGCAGCGAATCGAAGGAGACGCTGGAGCGTTACGGCATCAGGGATCCGAACGAAGCGAATTTTGCGAGGAACTGCCTGTTGGCGCGACGCCTGGCGGAACGCGGAGTGCGATTTGTGCAGTTGTTTCACGAAGTCTGGGACCAGCACGGCAATCTGACTGCGGGTGTCAGGAAGAACGCAGAGGATACGGATCGTGCCAGCGCGGCGCTTGTGCAGGACCTGAAGGAGCGTGGATTGCTGCAGGACACCCTGGTGATCTGGGGCGGAGAGTTTGGCCGGACTCCGATGGTGCAGGGTGGCAGTGACGGTCGCGACCATCACAACCGCTGTTACAGTCTGTGGCTCGCGGGTGGCGGGATACGTGGCGGTACGGTGTGGGGTTCAACCGACGATCTGGGGTTCAACGTGGCTGAAAATCCGGTGCATGTGCACGATCTGAATGCCACGCTGCTGCACCTGCTGGGGCTGGATCATACCAGGCTGACCTGGCGGTTTCAGGGCCGGGACTATCGTCTGACCGATGTGCATGGGCACATCGTTGATGGGATTTTGGCGTGACAGGCTGGTAGCAGGAGACGCGGTGATGTCAGGAGCATGCTTTGCAGGGCGTGGTGCAGGGCATGCCATGCCGAAATTGGGCTGGTGTCTGGCTGTTGTGTTGTCATGGCTGCTGGTGACGGCAGAGTGTCTGTGTCAGGAATCGGTATTTCAGCCGTCGGCTGAACAGCTGGCAGAGGCTGGACAGCAGCTGCAGTTGCTGCGGACCGAGCTGGAGGGTCTGCGTGACCGTCCTGAACTGCAGACGACTCAGGGACGCCAGTTACTGGCGGACGTGCAGGTTTTCGAAAAAGCGGCCGCGTGGATGCTGCGTTTTTCGGAGTTTCCGAAAGAGCCGTGGGTAGGGCAGTTGCAGCGAGTGCTGTCGGAGGGGCGTCGGCGAGCCGGCCGTCTTCTTGAGGGTGCTCCGGACTGGAATCTGCGGCTTGGTACAACCATTCGCGGGTACGTCAGCGCTGTGGACGGATCTGTGCAGCCGTATGCATTGACGCTGCCCGAGGGTGTGGATCCTGTCACAGCGAAGCGATGGCCTGTTCATGTCGTGCTGCATGGTCGTGCAGATCAGATGAACGAGGTGAATTTCATTGAGCGGATGGATGGACGCGGTCCGGGGGCATCCCGGAATGAGCGTCCCGGTCAGTGGCTGCAACTGGATGTGTATGGTCGCGGGAATAATGCTTACCGCTGGGCTGGTGAAACGGATGTGTTTGAGGCTCTGGCGGACCTGAAGACGCGATTTCGAGTCGATGAGAACCGCGTGGTGCTGCACGGGTTTTCGATGGGTGGTGCGGGTGCGTGGCATCTTGGCCTGCACCATCCGGACCAGTGGTGTTCGGTGGGCGCGGGGGCCGGGTTTGTGGATTTTTATCAGTATCAGAAAAAGGATCCTGTGACCGACCGTCTGCCGTGGGCCCAGCATTTAACGCTGGGGATTTACGACGCGGTGGATTATGCGCTCAACGCCGCCAATGTTCCTGTGGTGACCTATGGTGGCGAGCGGGATCCGCAGTTGCTGGCCAGTACGACCATGCAGAAGCTGACGGGTGAACTGCAGGTTCCGCTGCAGGTACTGATTGGTGCCGGCATGGGGCATGAGTTTGATGCGGACAGTCGTCGGAAGTTCATGGACTTTCACCTGGAGAGGTCGCTGGTCGGAAGACCGCAGTATGGCCAGCGAAAAAAGCTCCGCTTTTCGACTCGCTCATTGCGTTACAGTCGCTGCGACTGGCTGCGTATTGAGGAGCAGCTTGTCAGTTATCAGCCGTCGACCGCAGAGGGTGAAATTGACGAGCTGGATACTCTGCGACTGACGACGCGCAACGTCGCTCTGCTGCGACTGTCACGTGAGATTGCCGGCACAGTGGTCATTGACGGCAGTGAACTTGAGCTGCGGGGAGCGGCTGAGGGACTGCTGCCGGACGTCTGGTTCCGGCGAGAGTCGGACGATTCCTGGACGGTGCTGGGTTATCAGGAGTCGAGGGCGATTTCACGGAATCCGGAGGTACGCAGGCGTCCGGGGCTGCAGGGACCGATTGACGATGCCTTTATGGGATCTTTTCTGTGTGTACAAGGAACCGGTGTTCCGCTGCATCCGGCTGCGGGGGAGTGGTCACAGGCAGTGTTGCAGAACTTCCGTGAGGAGTTCGCAAAATGGTTTCGGGGGGATGTCCGGGTGGTTACTGATCAGGAACTGACAGAGCAGATGATCGCGGAGCATCATCTGATTTTGTTCGGAGATCCCGGTTCCAACTCGATGCTGGCCCGGGTGCTGCCGCAACTGCATGGGCAGCCTGTGGAGTGGAATGCCGAGCGAATTCGGGTTGGCCAGCGGGAGTGGAGTGCTGCGGAGCATGGTTTGGTGCTGATTCATCCGAATCCGCTGAACCGGTCGAAGTATGTGGTGCTGAATTCAGGTCATACTTTTCATGAACGTGACTTCCGTGCATCGAATGCCTGGCTGTTTCCGCGGCTCGGTGATGCTGCGGTTTTGCGGTTGTCCGGGGCGGCAGGAAACGCGGAATCCGCGATTCAGTGGTCCGGAATTTTTGACAGTGGCTGGAAATTGTCGACGGAATGATCTTCTTTGCCGGGCTGGTGAAAAGTCATTGATTCGGGCGCTGCGGTTCCGTTAATTCCGAATCTTTCGTCTGGGCCAACTGTTTCCACACAGATTCTGTTGAGGAAGTTCAGTTTGCACCGCCTGCGGGTGCGGGATCAGTAAGAATGGGGATTGATCCGGATATGCCGGTGAGCCGTCTGATTCGGCTGGTGTTGTCCGGAGTAGCAGGGGAGTGTTGGCATATGAGTGAACAGCAGCAGACTGCGACGGAGCAGCTGGAGGTGGCAGCACCTTCCGCGGTCAGTGCAGGAGTTTGGGGAGGTGCCACGGTACCTGTGTTGCTGCTGCTGGCGGCCCACCTGCCGTTTGCCGTTTTGCACTATGTCGGGACGTGGAAGCTTGAGCATTACCAGTTCTTCCCCTTTGCCCTGGGGATGTTTGCCTGGCTGTTTCACACCAGGCGTGATCCGTCACTTGAACGCTGGGGCTGGTTTTCACTGGCACTGATTGGTGTGGACCTCATGCTGCTGGTGGCTTCGGTCTGGCTGTCGTCGCCGTGGCTGGCGGTGGCTGGTTTGCTGGCGGTGCTGACTGCCTGGTGTCGTGCCAGTCGTGAGCGGGGTTATGGGGGATCTTTGCTTTGCCTGTCGTTGCTGTTGGTACTGACGCTGCGTCTGCCTAACGACCTGGACACGCAGCTGATCCAGTGGTTGCAGGGGCGTACCACGTCGCTGGCCAGTGGGATTTGTCACAGGATCGGCCTGGTGCATTTCAGTGACGGCAACATTCTGACGGTTCCGGGCAAGCAGTTTTTAATTGCCGAAGCCTGCAGTGGCGTGAAATCGCTGTTCACAATTATGTTTATCGCTGCGCTGGTGATTGCGATGAAACGCAGGTCCGTGCTGCATGGCCTGACGCTTGTGCTGCTGGGCATGGGAACTGCGGGTCTGATGAACACTGTCAGAGTACTGTCGGTGATCATGGTCTGGGAGCAGTATCAGTTTGATCTTTCCACTGGCTGGATTCATGATGCCCTGGGATATGTTACGCTGGGTATAGCCGCCCTGATGTTGATGAGTGCTGATGCCGGCCTGGATCTGTTGACGGCCTGGATTCCTGACATTCGGCGCCCCGGTGCCATGGCGATCTACGCTAACCCCTTCATCCATTGTTGGAATTGGTACGTCGCGACCTCGATGCCGGATCCTGAGAGTGATCGTATCCCTGCTCGGCCACTCGCCACAAGGGCTTTGAAGGTCTTTGCGGTTGCCGCGGTGCTTGCGCTGGCTGGTCAGGCAATCCGGCTCCCGGGATTGCTTTAGTGCTGTGGTGCGGAAGAGACTCGCTGGTTCCGTTGTGTGAAGCTGGAGAAATTACGTGTCAGAACAACCGGTCCGCCCTGTCAGAAATCGCGGTGAAGATGTTTACGGCAGTCGCTCGTTTCCGACTTTTCTTCAGGTTCTGAACCCGTCTTACGCTATCCAGTTCCTGTACGGGATGGTGGAGTGCTGGTTTTTCTCGCGCCACTATTTCTCTGTCCTCGTGGCCCTGCCCTTTCTTGTATTTGCCGCAGGTGGTGCAGGTTGCTACTGGTGGGTAAAGCATTCGTCCCCGACGGAAGTGCTGCGGCGATACGAAGACACCTACAACGCAGCGGTCACGTCGGAAAACATTCAGATTCAGGAGACATGCCTGAGGGCGTTGTGCAATCTGCAGCCCGGCGATTATCAGTATCAGATGCGTCTGGGTCAGTTTCTGGTGCGATCGGGACGCAAGGCGGAGGGGTTGCAGCAGATCGCCGCACTGGCTCCGGACAATTTGATAGGCTACCCGGAGGCTCGCATCTGGCTTGTGCAGCAGTCTCTGACTGCGGAACCCATTCAAAGGCTGTCGAAGGAACAGATTGAGCAGCAACTTCTGAAGGCCATAGAAGCGGCGCCCGAATATGGTCTGGCTCACGAATTGCTTGCCGGTTTTTACATTACGACGAATGAGCTGTCGCTGGCGGAGAAGCATCTGAGCATTGCTTCGCGGAATCGTCCTGAGCTCAATCTGGACATTGCCATATTGAAACGGGAAAACCAGCGTCCGACCGAGGATGTCGACGCTGCTGCCCGCAAGGCTGTGACGGAACTCAGCAATCTGCTGGAAAAGGATCGTGCGAATTCCGCGGTCCGCATTTCACTTGCTCGCGCATGGATTCTGCTGCAGGATTTCAACAGCGCGCGTGAAGTTCTGGTGTCCGGACTGAATCAGAAACCGGAAGATATTTCGCTCAGGGCAGCCCTCGCTGATCTCAGCATTACTGTGGCTGAGCAGCGTTTGGGGGCGACTCCGCTGAATCGTGACGGTTGCATCCCGCTGGTGCTGGAGGCGATCAGGCTGAATCCTGGCAACAGGCAGGCTGTGCAGCTGCTGACAAATCTGCGCTCCCTGGGCGCAGCCATTGAGCCGACTCAGTGGCAGGCGGCGACCGACCACTGGCAGCAGCAGGTGCAAAAAGAGCCTGAAAACATGGATGCCAGACTGCTGCTGTGTCAGTTGCAGTTTCTGGGGGGCCTGAATGCTGAAGCGGTGGAAACGATGCGTCCGGTCGCCCAGGCGCGACCTGAACTCCGGGTATCACTGGCTCGGCTGATGCTCGAGGCTGGTATGGCCGCAGACGGCGAAAAAATGCTGATGGACCTGATTCAGGAGTGTGATACCAAACTGGCTGACAAGCCAGGTGACAGTCTCGTGCTTATTGAGCGAGCGGAGTCGCTGCTGCTGCTGAAGCGTCCCCGGGATTCAAAGCTGTCGCTGGCTCAGAAGGTCGCTGGACTGCCGAAGAATCTCAGCAGTCTGGAGGAGTCGGTACTGCAGTTGTATGCCCGCGCCTGTCTCGAGGAGTTTGACTCCATGACCGGCTATTCCTCAGCGGCACTGGTGAAGGTCAGGAAGGCGGAAGATATTGATTTTGGTGATGCGGATGGCGAAGAGATGCTGAAACTGCTGCAGGAGGCGTCGCGCAGTGAAAGGAGTCTTCTTTCGGCCGTCGAACGGCTCAGTCGACTCAGTCTGTCGCCGCACCCGGAGGCTCTGATGGCAGAGGAAGCAACGAAGCAGTTGCGGTTGAACGGTCAGACAGGGGTTCTGGCCCTCAATCTGCTGGGAATGCACGCCCTGCTGATGAAACGCTATGATCGGGCAATCGGCTGGCTGGAGCAGGCCAACGCTCTCTCCCGCAGCCGGGATCCGATGGTGTTGAACAATCTGGCACTGGCCCTGGTGCGCGGCCGTCCGGAAGAGAAGGGAAGAGCACTGGAGCTTTCGGAGCAGGCACTGGCCCTGATTCCTGACAATCCTGAGGCTCTCGGGACTCATGGCGAGATCAATGTGCAGCTGGAACGCTGGGATGCGGCACTGAAGGATCTGGTGCGATCAGTTCAGTACCAGAAGAACAATCCTGAGATTCATCAGCTTCTGGAAACCACCTACAGGGCACTGAATGACGACAAGATGGCGGACGTGCACAAACGGCTGGCCGAAGAACTGGCGACGGAATTCGAGGATGGGTCGGGTTGAAGTCCTGGGATTCACTTGCCTCAGGCTGAGAAACCAGGGAAGATGCCAGGAGCGGTGCCTGCATCGCCTCCTGCCCTGACCTTTTCCCACCCACGACCCAGAACTGCCGGAGCGTCCCATGCGGTGGCTCACGCTGTCACTTATCTGTTGTCTGTTTCTGCCGACAGCATCGGCACAGGCCGGTTCACCGAAGTCTCTGTCCGGGGCACAGACGTGGCAGGCTGGCGCTGCTGCGGTGGTGATAACTCCTCCGCAGGCCATGTGGATGTCGGGTTATGCATCCCGTGATCGACCGGCACAGGGTAAGATTCACGACCTGTTCGTTAAGGCGCTCGCACTGCGTGACCCTGCCGGACGCACTGTCGTGCTGCTGACCTGTGATCTGGTGGGTATCGACCGAGCGACATCGCAGCAGATCTGTCGCAGGATCCAGGAACGGCATCAGCTGTCCCGTGATCAGGTGGCGATTGCCACATCGCATACTCATTCCGGTCCCGTTGTGGGCACCAATCTGCTCAGCATGTATTCCCTTGAGCCTTCCCAGCAGCAGCTGGTGCAGCAGTACACGGGTCTGCTGACGGACTGGTGTGTGAGTGCGGCTGATCAGGCAGTGGCGGCTTTGCAGCCTGTCCGACTGCAGGTTTCTGAAGGGACGGCGAAGTTTGCGGTCAACCGTCGCAACAACCGCGAGCCGGATGTTCCGATGCTGCGTGCCGAGGGCAAGCTGGTGGGGCCGGTCGATCATCGTGTCCCCGTGCTGGCGGCTCGCGCTGCGGATGGCAAACTGGTCTCGGTGCTGTTCGGTTACGCCTGTCATGCCACGGTGCTCAGCGGGATGGACTGGTGCGGAGACTGGCCCGGTTTTGCTCAACTGGAAATCGAGAAGGCTCATCCTGGGACGATCGCTCTGTTCTGGGCCGGCTGCGGTGCTGACCAGAATCCGCTGCCCCGGCGCACGGTCGAGCTGGCGATGGAGTATGGTCGGCAGGCGGCGGTTGCAGTGGATCAGGCACTGTCCGGTGAGCAGACTTTGGTGCAGGGCCGTCTGTCGACGGTTTATCGTGAGATCGATCTGGCGCTGGACACTCTGCCGACTCGTGAGCAGGTGGAGCAGGATCTGAAGTCGGAGAATGTGTATCTTGCCCGCCGCGCGCGCGGACTGATCCGCCAGTTTGAGGAACGTGGCAGCCTGGCTCAGACCTATCCCTATCCGATTCAGGTCTGGTCTCTGGGTGACGCAGCGACTCTGACTTTTCTCGGGGGGGAAGTGGTTGTGGATTACAGCCTGCGAATTCAGCAGGAACTTTCCCAGGCTCGGTCGTGGGTGGCCGGTTACAGTAACGATGTGATGGCCTACATTCCTTCTCGCCGAGTGCTGATGGAGGGCGGTTACGAGGGTGAATCAGCGATGATTTACTACGGGCTGCCAACAAAGTGGTCGCCGGATGTGGAAGAGCACATCATTCGTGAGATTCGATCGTCGCATGAGGCTGTGGCAAAGAAGGGTGAAGTGCAGTGATGACCGCACAGCATTCGCGTCGCGATTTCCTGTGTCATCAGGCTCTGGGTTTGGGTGGTGTGGCGCTGGCCACGCTGCTTGCTGACGACAGAGCAACGGGGGCTCCCCCGGAAGTTGCTGCCGCAAAAAACTCCCTGGACCTGCTCCCGCGGGTTCCCCCGGCTCCGCCCCGGGCCAAAGCCATGATTTCGCTGTTCATGCACGGCGGGCCATCTCACATGGACCTGCTGGACCCGCGGCCGGAACTGACGAAGTACAGCGGTACTGAGTATCAGGGCGAGATCACCTACAGTTTTGTCAACCGGGCCAGCCGGAAGCTGATGGGAAGTCCGTGGAGATTCCGACCGCACGGGCAGTGCGGCACGGAAGTTTCTGAACTGCTGCCGCACACAGCGGAGGTTGTGGATGATCTGTGTGTTATTCGTTCGATGCACACGGGATTCAATGGTCATGAAGTGTCAATTCGTTACCTGAATGCCGGTATACCTGCCGTCACAGGACGTCCTGCCCTCGGCAGCTGGGTGACATACGCGCTGGGAACAGAAAATCAGAACCTGCCGGCATACATGGTCCTGACGGACCCGGGTGGTCATCCGGTGGACGGTGTATTGAACTGGTCCAGTGGCTGGATGCCGGCGATGTATCAGGGGACGGTACTTCGTCCGCAGGAGCCTCGTATTCTGAATCTGGCGCCGCCGGCACATCTGTCGGGTATACCGCAGCGGCAGAATCTGAATCTGCTGGGCAGTCTGAATCGACTGCATCAGCGGAAGTATCCTGGTGAAACGGATCTGGAAGCACGAATTGCATCATACGAGCTGGCTGCTCGAATGCAGGTTGCAGCTGCAGAGGCTCTGGATCTGTCTCAGGAAACACAGGCGACCCGTCAGATGTATGGTCTGGATCAGGATGCCACTCGTGAATACGGGACTCGCTGTCTGATTGCTCGTCGGCTGGTGGAGCGCGGTGTACGGTTTGTGCAGTTATTTCTGGGTGGGCAGCCGTGGGACAATCATCGCAGCATTCGTTCCGAGTTACCGGCTGTCTGCCGCAGAACGGATCAGCCGTCTGCAGCACTGGTGAAGGATCTGAAGCAGCGGGGACTGCTGGATACGACAATTGTGCACTGGGGCGGTGAAATCGGTCGGTTGCCGGTGACGGAGAATCATGGCAATCCGCAGGAGAGCGGGCGTGACCACAATGGCCAGGGATTCAGCATGTGGCTGGCCGGCGGTGGGATACGCGGTGGCATGACATGGGGAGAAACGGATCCGCTGGGACATTCTGCCGTAGTCAACCGCGTTACTGCAAACGATTACCAGGCGACGCTGCTGCACCTGTTTGGCTGTGATCATTCGAAGGTGACGTTTCTTCACAATTCACGGCTGCAGACATTGACGGATCAGCGGGAATGCCGAGTGGTGAATGAGATCATTTCCTGAGGTTTTTCATGACGATTTCGGGTCTTCCGCTCAGTTATTGCACCAACGTTCATCCCGGTCGCACAGTCAGCGAGGTGAATGCGGGGCTATCAGAATTTGCCGCTGAAGCGCGGGCTTCAGCCGGATTCCCTGTCGCAGCTGGTCTGTGGCTGGCCAGCAGTGTTGTGGACGAGGTTTCGTGCAGCGAAGCGGCCCTGGAATCTCTGGCACAGACTCTGTGGCAGCATGACCTGACATGTTTTACTCTGAATACATTCCCCTTCGGTGACTTTCACGGGGAGCGGGTGAAGGAGCATGTGTATCTGCCGGACTGGGCCAGTCATTCAAGGCTGAGGTACACGCAGTTGTGTGCGGAGGTTCTTGCCAAACTGCTGCCTCCGGGTGGCGAGGGCAGTCTTTCGACCGTTCCGCTGGGGGGGCTGATGAATCCGCAGTCGGCCGGATTCAGGGCTCAGTGTTATGCCCAGCTGATCCAGTTGGCTCGAGGGCTTAAGGCACTGTATGACACGACGGGCCGACGGATCCGTCTGGGGCTGGAACCGGAGCCATATTGTGAACTGTCCGGGACTCGCAGCCGCAGTCTCCCTGTCATGCGGGGCCTGTACGAGCAGGCGGACGCGCTGGGATGTGAGCCGCTGGTGCGTGAATATATCGGCCTGTGCTTTGATGTGTGTCACCAGGCTGTGGAATTTGAGGATGTGGCACAGTCCATTCGGGACTTTGATCAGGCCGGCATTCGCATCAACAAGGTCCACATTACGAATGCGGTCGTGCTCGAGAATCCGGCCACGAATCAGGCCGGGCGTGAACTGCTGTGTTCCTTCGCTGAACCGCGTTATCTGCACCAGACGTTTGCACGTTTCGCTGATGGTACGGTGCAGTCGCGACTTGATCTGCAGCGGCAGGACCTGCTGAGGGATCCTCCGGATCAGTTTCTGGAAGCGGACGAGTGGCGCGTGCACTTCCACGTGCCGATCTTTGCAGAGTCGCTGGGCCCACTGAAGACCACGCGATCCCAGCTGGCTGCCGCTCTGCGGCAGGTCGCACGGCTGAGTTACGCTCCGCACCTCGAGGTGGAAACCTATACCTGGCCGGTCATGCCGGGAGATTCCGCTGCGACAACTGAGTCGCTGGGGCAGAGAATCTGTCGGGAATTGCAGTCTGCTGCTGCCCTGCTGGCGGATGCAGAGTGAGCTGTCGGTACGGATCGGCACAGTTCATGCCGGAGCCAGCACCTGCAGTTCGGTGCTGACGACCAGCTCCCGGACCTTGGCCCGATAGTCGTGCATGTGCGGGGCCACGAGGTGGTCCTTGAGTGAGTCGGGGGTTTCCCACTTCTCAATAATCACCACCACATCTTCGCGAAATGGTGTGGGGTTGGGCAGTCCGATCGGAATGTCGACGGCAGGTCCGTATTCCAGGCAGCCGACTTCCGCGTGCACCAGTGGCATCAGTCGGTGGAAGTGCTCAAGAAATTCGGCACGTCGTCCGGGTTGCAGGGTGATGGTCGCCAGTACGTGAATCATCAGTAAGCTCCGGTGTTTCCTGTCAGGCTGTACGACGCTGCTGGGGATCTGTTGCGATATCTCGTCCTGCTGGCTGAATCCTGCCCTGCACCAGCTGCACTGTGCGATGGGCCTGTGAGGCAATCGCATTATCGTGCGTGACCATGATGATTGTGAGTCCCTGATCCTGATTCAGGCGATTGAGCAGTTCCATGATGCCGGCTCCGGTATCAGCATCGAGGTTTCCTGTCGGCTCATCCGCCAGCAGGATTTCCGGTTTGCCCACCAGTGCTCGGGCGATCGCGCCACGCTGCATTTCGCCACCCGACAGCTCGGATGGACGATGCTTCAGGCGATGGTCCAGTCCCACCTGCTGCAGAATGCTGAGGGCTGCTTCCCGAATTTCCCGGCGACGCTTCAGGAAGCCGAAGATGGAATGGCGAATCATCAGCGGCGTCATCACGTTTTCCAGCAGCGACAGTTCCGGAAGCAGATGATAAAACTGGAAAATGAAGCCGAAGACGTGGTTGCGGAGCTGGTCGCGGGCAGCTCGGTTGAGATTGTCGATGCGGGATCCGGCCAGCAGGACTTCACCGACGTCCGGCGAATCCAGCAGGCCCATGATGTGCAGCAGGGTGCTTTTTCCGGAGCCACTCTGGCCGATCACGGAAACGAATTCTCCCCGGGCCGCCGACAGACAGACGCCGCGCAGGACCGGGACCTGATGCTGTCCCTTCAGATAGGACCGCGATACGGCTTCAGCAGTAATCAAAGGCTGCGTCATTTTCAGAATCTCAGCCATAACAGAGTTCCGGAAAGTTCGGGTACCAGCATGTCAGATACGAGGGGTTGCATGGGCAGCCGTCATTCAAATCTCAATGCCCGCACGGGATGCAGGGCAGCTGCGCGTCGAGCCGGCAGAATGCTGGCCAGTACCGCGATGGCAATGGCGCCCGTCGCCACCCAAAACACCATCCACGGGTTCACATGCGTGGGTATCTCGAGAAAGAAGTAAATCTTTTCATCGAATACCTTCCGCCCCGTGACCCAGCTCAGCACATCCTCAATCTCGTTGATGTATTCAACGAACAACAGTCCGATGAAGACTCCAGCCGCACTGCCCGTAATGCCCAGCCCCAGCCCGTACGACAGAAAAATGGACATCACTCCCCCGGAACTGGCTCCCAGCGATTTCAAAATGCCGATATCCCGAGTTTTTTCGACTACGATCATGTAGAAGATGGCCAGAATGCCGAACCCGGCCACAGCGATGATCAGAAACAGCAGCACGTTCAGAATGGCTGTTTCCACTTCAACGGCTGACAGCAGCATACCCTGCTTTTCCTCCCACGTTCGGATATTCACCATTCCCGGCGGAAAGGCCTGTTCAAGGGCTGCCAGAACTTTGGGGGCATGCGAATAATCCGTCAGCCGGATGTGGATTGAGGATATGGCATTCTTCAGATGCATGCCGCGATACTTCTGCAGTGCGTCCAGATTCATCAGGACGATGCTGGAATCATATTCGTTCATGCCACTGCGAAATGTGTCAACAACCGTCGCCTGAAACTTGGTGACGTCCGGAGGAGTTCCGGCGGTGATGGTGCTGAGAATCACATTATCGCCCGGCTGCACCATCATGATTTTCTGCTGTCTGCCGGTCTCCGGGTTGCGGGCCATGAAACTGACCAGGCCCTCTCCGAGGTAGATTCGTGCCGCAAGCGGACCCTGAGGCTCATGTTTTTGAGGGTCGTCATCGGTAAAGATCAGCTCCGGAGCGGTCTGCTGCTGAGGTGTGTCATTGTCGGCCACCGGCGCAGGTTCACTGTCGAATACAGGTGACTCGGTCTCCGGCATCGATTCCTGAGCCTGCGGAGCCGGCTGTCCCGACTGACGATCCTCCAGAAACAGCCGATTGCGTTCCTGCACCATCCGAAAATGCTTCTCTCCCTCAGCCGTCAGTTCCCAGCCCAGCGGTTCCTCGCGACCCCGCAGAGCCGGGCGGACTTCTACCCCATCCTCCAGTACCTGATTGTAACTGTCGAGGTAATCCTGCAGAGGTCCGACCTCAGCCTTGCCCGCCGGATCAATCCCCTGGATCTGAATCGGAGCCGTGTAGGTTTCACCACTCCACGGATCAGTAAATGTCATCATGCCGGGGATTTCGATCGTCGGCGTCATGGCAGCGATGTACTGTCCCGCTGCTGCCTGCACCCTGTCCATCTGCATGGCCGCGTCTTCAATGCCGGCCGTGCCCCGTGATTCAATGACAATGTCAGCCAGAAAATTGTGCAGACGGTCGCGCATTTCCGTCGTGAAGCCCGCCATCACGCTGTTGACCACGATCATCGTGGCCACTCCCAGCATCACACTGATGATGCAGGCCAGCGCGATATAGCGAGTTCTCAGGTAGCGCAAACACAGCAGCAGCTTGTACATTTCAGTGCTCCCTCACCCGTCCCAAACGACTTCAATCCTGTCCGTCGCGTTTGCCTCAACCCTCGCCTTCGGGCCTGCCCGCAGCAGGCTGCTCATGTCGCGTCAGCGGAAAGTAAATCACATCCTTGATCGCGCGACTGTTCGTCAGCAGCATCACCAAACGGTCAATGCCAATTCCCAGTCCGCCAGCAGGAGGCATTCCGACTTTCAGTGCACGCACGAAGTCATGGTCCATTTTCGCCATCGAGTCTTCGTCAGACTGTCCGGCAAGCTGTGTTCGGAACAGCTGTTCCTGCAGGCCCGGGTCATTCAGTTCAGTGTAGGCATTGGCCAGTTCCATTCCCCGGATGTACAGCTCAAATCGTTCGGCAATCTCCGGATTCGACTGGCTGCGCTTTGTCAGAGGACAGATGGATGCCGGGTAATCCATCACAAACACCGGACCACTCAGGTGATCTTCCACTGTACGCTCAAAGACCTCGTTGATCACAACGTCCGGATGCACTCCGGCGGTTTCTATTCCCAGACTGCCGGCCTTCGCAGAAACGGCTGCCGCATCCGACATGTCACAGCCCGCATGCTCCCGGAACAGATCAGCGTAACGCCTGCGCGGCCACGGCGGCGTCAGGTCAATCTGATCACCGTCACTGCCCCAGGGAATGACTGTGGAACCACAGACCGCGCGACACGCGTCCGTCACAATCTGTTCGGTCAGATCCATCATGCTGCGATAGTCGCCATAAGCCTGATAGATTTCGATCATCGTGAATTCAGGATTATGAGTCGCATCGACGCCCTCGTTGCGAAACACGCGGCCGATTTCATACACACGCTCGATACCACCCACCAGCAGTCGTTTCAGGTGCAGCTCAAGGGCAATCCTCAGGTACAATGGCATGTCAAGCGCATTGTGGTGAGTCGTGAAGGGGCGGGCCGCTGCACCGCCGGCCACAGAATGCAGTACAGGAGTTTCCACTTCGTGGAAAGCGTGAGCACGGAGCGTCTGTCGAACCGAGTCAATAATGCGAGACCTCTGCAGCATTCGCGGCAGAACTCCCGGTGTGTAAATCAGATCCAGATAGCGCTGACGAACCAGGATCTCCTCGTCCTTCAGGCCATGGAATTTCTCAGGCGGCTGAGACAGCGATTTGCACAGAACGGTCAGTTCGCGAACAAAAATCGAGATTTCACCAGTGTTTGTGCGGCGCAATGGGCCGTCCACGCCGATCAGGTCCCCATCGTCGAGGGCACTTACCAGTTCCCACTGCAGTTCTGTCAGGTCGCCACGAGAACACAACAGCTGGATCGAACCGGTCTGATCCTGCAGGTCGATGAAACGCAGCTTACCCGCCTTGCGACGACCCATGATTCGCCCGGCAACCCGCACCGTGGCGCCGTCAGTACCAGACTCAGACGGACACTGCTCGCGAACAACTGCGATCGCGCTGTGACCGTCAAAACGCTGACCCCACGGGTCAAAACCCAGCGAACGGATTTTCTCCAGCTTTTCCAGACGCGCCTGTTCCAGACGGTCAGGTTTCGGACCTGCATTCATGAGCCACACTGCCGATGTCAGCCCGCAGGCAGAAAAAACACTGCTGCGACCGCCGGAATCTGAGAGATTTGAGAGTTGACCGGCGGAACCTGCCGCCGGAATCATTGAGACCGGCGGAGTTTGCTGAAATCAGGCAGGCAGGTCAACCCCGGGTGGCTTCGAGGTGTGCGGGCAAAGCGTGATTACCGAAAATTCCGGGTTACTTCACTGGCTGAGAGCCGGCAGGATAGCGCGAATTGCCACAAAGGTCCAGGTTGACAGGCATACACCGACTGCGTACGGGATGCCACGTTTCAGCTTCAGTCCCTTGTGAACCTTTGTTCCGCTGGCTTTTCCCGGAGTTCTGACCGGAACGAGCAAAACACCGGTGCGGACACGCATCTTTCTCAGTAACTGCAGTCCCAGCAGCAGCACCAGCGACATCACCAGGCTGCCCAGCATCACATACAGGGTGTTTTGCAGGCCAAGCCACATCCCCAGTCCCGCCATCAATTTGGCGTCGCCGGCGCCAACGCCGCCCGCGATCCACATGCCCCCCAAAATCACCAGTGAGACGATGGATGCCAGGACCGGTGAAACCAGACTGCGAGGCCCCTGCTGAACGGACACGAGGACCTGAAACAGCAGGCCGGCAGCAAAGAACAGGCCTGTCAGCTTATTGGGAATTCGACGTTCCCGCACATCCATATAGGCAGAAACAGCGGTAAATCCCAGCACACACAGCACATTTACAATAGACATCGAATTCATGGTCAGCCCCGGTCAGGCAAGCAGAGTCACGAGCCCTGAGGCCCGTTGCGAACGAAAGCAGAGAAAACCTACTACTGCGACCGGGTGAATTCCAGAATTTTTCGGGTGAGTCCGGGATTGCTGGCAAAAGTCCGCAGAGCGTTCCGGAATGTTGCATTCCGGCAACACTCCTCATGAGTCAGTGGCTGATCACTTCGTCAAGATTCAGCAGCACATTTGCGGTCAGAGTCCATGCTGCCAGTTGATCCGGGGGCAGTGAAGCATCGGCGGGCGACGCCCCCACAGTCAGCAGTTTCGCAGCGTCCTGCGGAGCCCGGGAAAAGTCCTGCAGGTCCTGCTGCAGCCCCGTCTCCAGCAACTTCAGTTCCTCCGGCTGCGGCTGTCGAGCCGTCACGAGCCGGAAGCCCCATTTCAGCCGCTGCTGATCTGTGCCTCCACCTTCCCGCAGCATGCGTTCGGCAAGTTTCCTGGCCGCTTCCACCGCGGTGGTTTCATTGAGCAGCGAGAGCGCCTGGAGCGGAGTGTTGGTGCGAGATCGTTTGACAGTGCAAACTTCCCGATTGGGGGCATCAAACAGTGTCATGTTGGGTGGAGCAGCCGTACGTTTCCAGATGGTATACAGGCTGCGGCGATACAGTCCCCTGCCCTCGTCCGCGCGGTAGCCCCGCAGGTCACCATAACGACTGGTCTCATCCCATACACCCTCCGGCATATACGGGCGTGCTGACGGACCTCCCTGCTGCTCTACCAGCAGTCCGCTGACAAACAGCATCTGGTCGCGCAGAGTTTCAGCGGACAATCGGAATCGCGGGCCGCGTGCTGCCAGCCGATTTTCCGGATCCAGAGCATTGTCAACCCGCGCACTCTGGCGATATGCGGCGCTCATCACGATCAGTTTATCCAGCGCCTTGATATCCCAGCGGTGTGCACCCTCACCGGCAACCTGCTGAATCTGAGTGGGCTGCATGAATTCGGCTGCCAGCCAGTCCAGCAGCTCCGGGTGCACCGGCCACTCTGCCTGAGACCCAAGGTTCTCTGAGGTTCGCACGATGCCAATTCCGAAGAACCGTTCCCACGCTCTGTTGACCCAGACTCGAGCCGTCAGCGGGTGTGTGTCAGAGACCAGCCAGCGAGCGAAGCCCAGCCGATTCTGCGGCTGATCAGCGGGCATGGGTGGCAGTGCCACCGGAACGCCGCGGGGGACGACGTCACCAGGGCGATCATATTGTCCTCGCACCAGCACACGAGCCTCCCGTGGTTGCTGGCGTTCCTTCATCACCATCACAACGGGGAGTGTGGACCGGCGCTGCTGTACCGCCTGCTCAGCGGACTTCAGCGACTGCTCAGCCTCGCGCACCACGGCATCACCGACGCTGGCAAAATACTGCACCAGTTCCCGCTGCTGGTCTGCTGATCGCTGGTTCGCTGCGGTCAGCAGTATACCGCGAATTGCGTCCGGGAAGGCGGCTCCTGTCGGAGTCAGCGTTTCCGGCGGCAAGGCCGAGGCCGACAGTCGCAGACGTCCGATATTGTGTCCGGTGATGGCATCGTGCCTGAGTGTGATGCGAAGACTGGCACCGGCAGGAATGGTGACCGGGGCCGCTGCTGCGAACACTGCCCGACAGATTTCCCGACGAGTCGGTCCATCCACAGCCCAGCCGCGGCGATTGCGTTTGCGGCCATCCTTTTCTTCCAGGATCTGAGCGGCCGTATAGCCCTGCTGTTCGTAGTCTGCGACCGCCCGCACCAATTCCAGCGGCAGCGGTGCGGTCACTCCGGGAGCCACCAGTTCGGCCAGCACACCTGTCAGTACGAAGTTGCCGTTGCTGTAACGCCCCAGGCTGCGATTCGGCAGACGCTCGTCCGGAAAACATTCCAGCAGCAGACCGGTGATGCGGTCTCCCTGCAGCGGAGCCTCAAAGACATATTCGTCGAACTCAGGGTTGCGACCACCGGCGAGCCATGACCCGTCAGGCTGTCGGGTCAGTTCCGCACCACCTTTGCTGACCGCCGTGCGTACATCGAGTTGTCGCCAGGCAGGTTCTTCTGACTGCAGTCGCTGGCGGGTCTCGGTTTCCCACGCCGCCATGCGCTCACCGGCGGACTGCTTCGCGACTGCCAGTCGCTGCTTTGCTTCGTCGACAGCCAGCTGCAGGTGCTGCAGTTCCTCAGCAATCGCGCGAGTGCTGACCTGCAGTACCGGCTGACTGTTACCCTGCCCCGGCGAGCCTCCTTCGCTGTCCAGGACACCGGATTCCTCAATCGAATTGAAGTAGGCAAACAGCTGATAGAACTCCTTCTGGCTGATCGGATCGTACTTGTGATCATGGCAGCGACAGCAGTTCAGGCTGAGGCCCAGCCAGGTGAGCCCAACGGTTTCCACGCGGTCGATCACTGTTTCGGCAAACCACTCTTCCGCAATCCGTCCGCCCTCCCCATTCAGCCGCGTATTGCGATTGAAGCCGGTCGCGATGATTTGTTCCTGCGTGGGCTGGTCCAGCAGATCTCCGGCCAGCTGTTCAATGGTGAACTGATCGAAGGGCTGATTGCTGTTGAACGCATCGACCACCCAGTCACGCCACACCCACATTTGTCTTGACGAATCCACCTGAAACCCGTTGCTGTCGGCGTAGCGGGCAAAGTCCAGCCACTGCTGTGCCATGCGTTCGCCGTATCGCGGTGACTGCAGCAGCCGATCGACGACATTCTCCCATGCCTGTGGGGATTGATCTGCGAGAAAGGCATCCAGCTCCTGCGGGGTGGGGGGCAATCCGGTCAGATCAAGTGTCACTCGCCGCAGCAGCGTCGCTCTGTCGGCTTCAGGAGCGGGCTGCAGGCCGGCCATTTTCTGACGCTGCCGCAGGAACGCATCCAGTGGTCCGCAGGGCGGTTCCTCCGCTGGCACAGCGGGGCGCTGTACGGGAACGAAGGCCCAGTGCGGCTGATATTCGGCACCGCTGCTGATCCACTGCTGCAGCACCTGTTTCTGCGCGGAGGTCAATGCTCGGCCGGACTCCGGCGGAGGCATCTGCAGTTCCGGATCCGTGGAGTGAATTCGCTGGATCAGCAGACTGTCCTCAGGCTTGCCGGGAACAACGGCCGGCCCTGAGTCTCCCCCGCGAATGGCAGCTTCGGACACATCCAGGCGCAGACCACCCTGCCGTTTGGCCGCATCCGGGCCGTGGCACTGAAAGCAGTTGTCAGACAGCAGCGGCCGAATATCGCGGTTGAAGGACAATTGCTGCGCGAACAGCACTTCGCCACAGCCCAGCAGCAGCATTCCGCACAGCAGTCTCAAACCAGTGTTACCGTTCATAACAGCAGTGTTCCGATTTTCCGTTCAGCAATCAGGCCAGAATTCCGGTGACGACGTTTCCGAAAACATCGGTCAGCCGTTCGTCCCGACCCTGATGAAACCAGGTGAGTCTTGTGTGATCAAATCCCAGCAGATGCAGAATTGTTGCATGCAGATCGTGCAGGTGCACTCGATCCGTCACAGCTTCAAATCCGAATTCGTCAGTTTCGCCCCAGGTCATTCCACCGCGGACACCGCCGCCTGCCATCCACATCGAGAAGCCGTAGGGGTTGTGATTTCGCCCTGGTGCATTCTGGCCTTCGCTGAATGGCATCCGCCCGAATTCGCCGCCCCAGACAATCAGTGTTTCGTCCAGCATTCCGCGCTGCTCCAGATCAGCCAGCAGAGCGGCGATGGGTTGATCCACTTCGGCACCATGTCGTCCGTGATTCTTCTCGATGCTTTCATGAGCATCCCAGGTTTCCTCGAGGTGCCCACCGCCGGAATACAGCTGCACAAACCGCACTCCGCGTTCCACCAGCCGCCGCGCCACGAGGCAGTTGCGACCGAATTCATCGGTGGGTTCGCTGCCGACCCCGTACTGCTGCAGTGTCTGCTGAGTTTCCTGGGTCAGATCAACGGCCTCAGGAGCTGCCGACTGCATGCGGTAGGCCAGTTCATAGGAGGTGATGCGGGCAGCCAGCTCCGACCCGCCTGGCCGCGCTGCCATGTGTCGCTCGTTCAGGTTCCGCAGCATGGCCAGTTGTGATCGCTGGATATCATCCGTGATGTGCTGTGGTCCCTGCAGATCCAGAATCGGATTGCCCGCCGGCCGGAACAGCGTGCCCTGATACGCGGCCGACATAAAGCCACTGGACCAGTTGGGTTGGCCGCTGATCGGTCCGCCACGGCGATCAAGGATCACCACGTAGCCCGGCAGGCTCTGATTCTCGGACCCCATACCGTAAACACACCATGAGCCGAGACTGGGCCGGCCGATGAACGTCTTGCCCGTGTTCATCGCCACAAGTGCCGAACCATGGGCGTGGCTGTCTGTATGGCACGAGCGAATCACGGCCAGCTTGTCGGCATGCTGACGAACATTCGGAAAGTAATCGGAAATCAGCAGACCACTGTCTCCGCCCGGCCGAAAACGACGGAAGGCCGGAGTCAGAAAGCCGACTCGACGTCCGCCCGAGTTGATGTAGCTGCGTCCAGGTGGCAGAGGCTGTCCGGCGTATTTTTCAAGCGCCGGTTTGTAATCAAAAGTGTCCACCTGGCTGGGGGCACCATTCATCATCAGAAAGATGCAGGCCCTGGCCCTGGCGGGAAAATGTGCCGGGCGTGGAGCAAGTGGCCCGGCTGCTGTCGCCGGTTTCCCGCTGTCCGCCATCACGCGGCTGAAAAAGCCGTCCTGCTGCAGCTGAGCTGCCAGAGCGACGCCGGTAAAGCCACCACCCATCTGCCAGACCAGCTCACGACGCGTCTGATGACATGGGAAGAATGACATGCGGGCCCTTCAGGTTCGCAGAGTCTGACGAAAAATCCGCCGGCCGCAGATGCACCGCCGCGACCAGTCTGGTGACATCATAATCGTCGGAAGACCGGTGGCGACGCAAGCCTCAGCAAGCCAACCCTGACGCTTCGACCGCAAATTACCGCCGGCAGGCTGCACATTGGCTGCCCCCCTGATATGCTCTGAACGGCCCAATCCTGCCTCAGCTGCCCCACCAGTGTTCCGGAGCGTTTCCATGAAAGCTGCGATCCATATTCTGACGATGCTGTGCCTTGCCTGTTTCGGCTCCGCCTGCCATGCTCAACTGCTCGCCGGCACCGGCCGCGTGGAAATCTCAGAAAAATCCGTTCCTCAGAATGACCCTCTCTACGTCAAGGCCCTGGTACTGAAGCAGGGTGACGAAACCGCTGTCCTGATTACTCTGGATGCCGTTTCGATCGGCGGCATCGGCTATGTCCCGGACACCTGGCTGCCCGCCGTGCGACAGTCGCTGCAGCAGACTCTTGGGATTCCACCGCTCAGCGTGTTTGCCAACGCCAGTCACTGTCACGGTGTGGTCTGTAAGGACGTGCTGGAGCGGACTGTGGAGGCCGTGACCGCCGCATGGAAGTCGTTGCAGCCTGTCCAGGCAGGATCCGGAGTCGGCCAGGAAGTCCGCATTATGGAGAATCGGCGACTGCAGCTGTCGGACGGCAGCGAAGCAGACGTACGTCGCGCCTACTCCATGCCGTGGGACGATGAGGTGACCGGGATCGGTCCTGTGGATCCGGAAATCGGGCTGCTGCAACTGAATCGAGCCGACGGCACGCCACTCGCCGTGGTCTACAACTTTGCCTGCCATCCCATTCATGGCGTACCCTCCGGTGTCAGTACAGCCGACTTTCCCGGCTATGCCTCAGCGGTGATCGAGGAAACTCTGGGGCACGGCGTCCTGGCCTTTTTTGTGCAGGGCTGTGCCGGTGACATCAACCCGGCGACCTATAAAGACGTGGCTGCACCGCATGACTGTGAGCCATTCGGCAACATGCTGGGACTGAATGTGCTGCGCGGACTGCGGACCATCACCACATTTTCTGCGGACGCGGGGCTGAAGGCGCGTAACCGAAGTCTGCAGATACCTCGTGCCACTGACTACGCAGACCGGATTCGAGCGATCGAGGCGGAACAATTGCGGATGCTGGGGCAGCTGAAGGGCACCAACATCAACTTCCGCACATTTGTGCCGCTGTACATTCAGCACAGTCTGAATCCCGACTACCCGGGTTATTATTCGCACCGCTACATGCTGGATGAACGACTGGGACGCACCGACATGCGGCAACTGGATACAGAGAACCAGGCCAGCCTGAAGGCCTATGTGGAAAACATCCGCACGATGGAGAAGCTGACGAAGCTGCAGACAAATCTGAATCTGCTGAAGATGCACCGGCAGCGAACGGAAGCTGCCGGGGATGCTCCGCTGCTGGCGGAAGTTGGGGGTTTGCGGGTGGGGGATTTTGTGCTGGCGACATTCCCGGGCGAAGTGACGGTGCAGATCGGACTGAATATCAAGCAGGCATCACCGCATCGCCTGACCTTTGTGGCGGGCTACACGAATGGGTACATCTGGTACACGCCGACGGCTCAGCAGCGCAGCAATACCGGGTATGCTCAGGAGGATTGTGATTCGATCGTGGCCCCGCAGTGGCAGCAGCTGTTTGAGAACGCCGTATCGGAGATGCTGCAGGAGCTGTAGGTTTCCGGTGGTCTCGGGAATGCCCTGTCGGTTTCGGGGGGCTGGGTTGTGTTCGGACGGCCTGCCGATAAGATCACGCATTCGTGAACAATCTGCGAATTTTCTGCCTGCCGGGACCGCGGAAGACTCCCGTTCCTGATGCCCGGCCCTCATCCTCAAAGCTCGGTCCCGATGCCAATTCCTTCGTCGTCGTCTCAGGACAGTTGTTCGCCGCAGTCAGGCCCCATGGGACAACTGGCAATTCTGGCGGGTTCTGGCAACCCGATTTTTGCTCGTCGCATCGCCCAGTGTTTGGGAGTGGCACTGACTCCCGGTGAAGCACAGGTTTTCAGCGAGGGCAATGTCTTTGTTCGAGTTTTGGAGAACGTACGCGGCCGGGACTGCTTTGTGATTCAGGGTGTGCATCGACCGGTCAACGACAATTTTGTGGAACTGCTGTTCTGGATTGATGCTCTGAAGCGAGCCAGTGCGGCTCAGGTGACGGCGGTCATCCCGTACTTCAGCTATGCCAAGGGTGACAAGAAGGATGAACCACGAGTTTCCATCCGGGCGCGAGTCTGTGCAGATGCGATTGAAAAGGCGGGAGCGGATCGGGTTCTGACCATGGATCTGCACAGTCCGCAGATTCAGGGCTTCTTCAGTGTTCCGGTGGACCATCTCTACGCCCGCAAAGTGATTTGCGATCACGTGCGATCACTGCAGATCTCTGATCTTGTGGTCTGCAGTCCCGATGTGGGTTTTGCCAAGTCGGCCTCCGCGTATGCCAATCTGCTGGGAGTGCCGGTGGTGATTGGCAACAAGCAGCGGAAGGATCACTCCGAGACGGCTCAGGTGCTGGAGGTGATCGGAGACGTGTCGGGCCGGAATGTGCTGATGGTTGATGACTTCACGATCACCGGCGGATCGCTGGTCAGCATGGCCCAGGTACTGAAGTCTCGCGGCGCGCAGGACATCTATGCAGCAGTGTCTCACGGCGTGCTGTCACGCGGCGCCGTGCAGAAGATCGAGAACAGTGAAATCGTGCGGATGTTCATGACCGATACGATTGAACCTCATCTCGAAAATCTGGGCAGTCGCATCGAAGTCATTTCGGTGGCACCACTGTTTGCTCAGGCGATCGATTCCATTCATCGCCGCACCAGTGTCAGCATGCTGTTCCCTGACGTACGTTCTCTGTAGGGCTGATTCATGACTCGTCTGTCTCCCATGATGGAACGGTACCACGCCGTGAAGGCCGAGCATCCTGGTGCGATGCTGCTGTTTCGCATGGGTGATTTTTACGAATTGTTTCATGAGGATGCTCAGAATGCCGCCCGGGTGCTGGGGCTGACACTGACGACTCGAGACCGCAATTCTGAGAACCCGATCCCGATGGCCGGGTTCCCGTGGCAGCAGCTGGATGCTTATCTGCAGAAGCTGGTGCAGGCAGGAATTCGGGCGGCGATCTGTGATCAGGTGGAGGATCCGAAGAAGGCGAAGGGACTGGTGCGTCGCGAGGTCACCCGGGTAGTCACTCCCGGGACTCTCACCGATGACCAGATGCTCGATCCACGTCAGAGCAATTTTCTGGCCAGTGTGGCTCCTTCAAAGACGGGGATTGGGCTGGCGTGGCTGGAACTGTCCACGGGGCGATTTCAGCTGACGGATCTTGAGCCGTCTCAGCTGGCCGACGAGCTGGCGAGGATTCGTCCGGCGGAGTGTTTGTTACCGGAGAGCGCAGCGACGGAGGACGGCCTGCTGTCTCCGCGTCGCATGGAAGGTCAGAGTTTCGTCATCACGACTCGTCCGGACTGGTGTTTTTCTCGCGATGAGGCTCGGCGGCTGCTCAACGAACATTTCGGTACGGCAACCCTTGAGGGTTTTGACGTAGAGGAGACTCCGGCGGTTACGGCGGCCGGAGCTCTGCTGGATTACGTCCGTGAGACGTCTCGCACGGCGCTGCCGCACATTGTGCGGCTGGAATATTTCCGCCGCAGTCGGCACATGGTGATTGACGAGGCGACTCGTCGCAGTCTGGAACTCACTCAAACAATTCGGGACGGTCGTCGCGAATACACGCTGCTGGGGGTTCTTGACGAGACCTGCACGCCGATGGGTTCGCGGCTGCTGGCGGAGTGGTTATCCAGTCCGCTGCTGGATTTGCAGCACATTGGTCAGCGACAGGACGCGGTTGAAGAACTGCTGGGAGATTTATCGCTGCGTGAAGATTTGCGGGGGCAGTTGAAGCAAACGTGGGACCTGCAGCGGCTGACATCGCGAGTAGCGACAGGGCGGTGCAGTCCGCGGGATCTGGTGTGCCTGGCAAGGACACTCGAGCAGTTGCCGAAGCTGCGGGCGCGACTGGTCGGACGTCGATCGGCGCGACTGCAGATGCTGGAACAGCGTGTCGAGTTGTGTCCGGAAGTGCACGCTGCGATCACGGCGGCGATCGTCGAAAATCCTCCGGCGACAGCAATTGAAGGGGGCGTGATTCGGGAGGGCTTCAATGCAGCGCTGGATGAATATCGCGATCTGAAGCGTGGTGGTGAACGCTGGATGGCTGCTTATCAGGCGAAAGAGATCGAACGCACCGGCATCAGCAGTCTGAAGATCGGACGCAACAATGTGTTCGGTTTTTATCTGGAAGTGACTGCGGCAAATCGGGATCGCGTGCCGGCCGACTACATTCGCAAGCAGACGCTGAAGAATCAGGAACGGTTCATCACACCGGAACTGAAGGAATATGAGGACAAGGTACTGCGGGCCGAGGATCGGGCGCTGGCACTGGAGCTGGAACTGTTTTCCGCCCTGCGCGAGCAGGTGCTGGGGTGGGTGCCGCAGCTGCTGCGAACGGCCGAGGCACTGGCCGAGATTGACGTGCTGGCGGGGCTGGCCGAAGTGGCCGGTACGGCTCGCTATTGCCGCCCGCAGTTGCTGGAATCCGCCACTCTGGAAATTCGGGATGGCCGTCATCCGGTGCTCGATCGACTGCTGCCGCCCGGACAGTTCGTACCGAATGATGTACTGCTGGGGGTACCAGCGGAGGCTGATGGTCGGGGATCTTCAGGGCGAGTGCAGATTATAACCGGACCGAACATGGCCGGTAAAAGCACTTACATTCGGCAGGCGGCACTGATCACCATTATGGCGCAGATCGGTTCCTTCGTACCCGCTCGAGCTGCCAAAGTGGGTTTGGCGGATCGTGTGTTCGCACGAGTGGGGGCCAGTGACGAGCTGGCTCGGGGGCAGAGCACATTCATGGTCGAAATGACCGAGACAGCCCGCATTTTGAATTCCGCCACGTCGCGCAGTCTGGTGATTCTGGACGAGATCGGGCGGGGCACAAGCACCTACGACGGCATTTCGCTGGCATGGGCCATCACTGAGCATTTGCATGACGAGATCGGCTGTCGCACGATGTTCGCAACGCATTACCACGAGTTGACCGATCTGACGACGACACTGAGTCAGGCATCCAACTGGAACGTGGCTGTGCGGGAGAGCAACGATGACGTGGTGTTTCTGCATCGGATCGTCGCCGGGGCCGCGGGACGCAGCTACGGGATTCACGTGGCGAAGATTGCGGGCGTTCCCCGGGGTGTGACTGAGCGGGCGACATCGATCCTGAAGACTCTTGAGCAGGATCATTTGCAGGCGGACGGCCGTCCCAAAGTGCCGCAGCGTGAAACCGGTCCTCAGAAGCGTCAGCAGAAGGCACTGTTTGAACTGCCTGAGGATCCTTTAGTGGACGAACTGCGACGCATTCAGGTCGATCATCTGACTCCGATGCAGGCACTGCAGGAGCTGTTTCGGCTGCGGCAGCAGCTGGACAGCCGGTAAGATCGGTGCCGGGCTGTCGCCGTTTGAATGCCCCCGCGTGCGAATCACGATCGGCAAACGAGACGCCTGTCGTTGCCGGAATCAGCCGGGCAAACCGCTGGCACACCCGGCTGCCGGAAGCGGGCTCAGCCCTGAGGTGTCGGGGTAGTTGCGGGACTTGTCGTTCCTTTGCGACAGGCTTCTGCTGCCGTCTTCCACATCTCAGCAAGCTCGGGCTTCTGCAGTTCTGTGCAGATGACAGCGAGGCGATCACGAACCTCGGCATTGAAGGGGTCTTCTATCGCCTTCAGATTCAGCTGTGTCAGTTCAGTGGCCAGATCACGATATTTCTGCCATGTCTGCAGAGTGGTCTCAGCCTGCTGATCCTGCCCCAGCTGCTTCTGCACGTTCCCGAGTCGGTAGTATAGACCGGCCCACGCAGGCCACTGCTGAATTGCCTGCTGCAGTACGGCCTCGGCTTTGCCGACGTCACCCTGCTGTTCCAGCAGTTCGGATTCCAGTACAGCCAGTTCAGGAGAGACTTCGCCCAGTTGCCGGGCACGGCGAATCTGTTCATCGGCTTTTTCGGTCTGCCCGTCGGCCAGCAGGCAGACTGCTCGCAGACGGGCGGCAGTTCCTGATTCCGCAGCCTGGTCCAGACAGGCTGTGGCCTGCTGATATTCGTGCAGTGCCGCATGAGCTTTGGCCAGTTCCAGCAGCATGGAATCGCGGAGTGCGGGATCGGCAGCCCCTTTCAGTGCGGCTGTGAATTCACGGATGGACTCGGCGTGCTGTTCAAAGTCGGCATACATAATGCCCAGCAGGTGGTGCGGGCGATAGTCGTCCGGAGCCAGTCGCACCACGGCTTCCAGTTCCACAATGGCGGCGTTGTAAGCGCCGAGATCATACCAGGTGGCACCGAGCCAGCGGTGGGCTTCCACGTTGTCCGGCTGTTCGCGGACCAGCACTTCCAGGACACGAGCCGCTTCGCCAAGCCGCTGCAGCTTGTGCAGTGACTCGCCCGCATACCGCATCACGACATGCCTCAGCGGCCCCTCCTGATCCACACCGGCCAGCAGGGACAACGCCTTTTCAACTCGCCCGCCCCTGAGCAGCAGGATGGCTTCGAGGACGTCTGCCTGTGCCGAGCCCCCAGTGGTGTCACGCAGATGCCGGACGGCCGGTGCGACCGTGCTGAAGTCGCCCCTGTCAGCGGCGACGATCAGGGAATCAAATGAAAAAGACGGCTGCCGCAGCCAAAGCACGGCAGCCGTCCCGGTTGACAGTATCAAAGCACCAGCAATCAGAAGCCAGGTTCGTCGCACGAATGTGCTCCCTATCTTCCGCAGCGGCGTGATCAATCGGCCAGATTGAACACAATCTTGTTGTTGCTGGCAGAAATGTTTTCCTTCAGCGGAGTCAGCTTGCGATCAGCGTACTTTTCAGGAATTGCTGACTTTGGGCCCGAGTCCTTGCTGGCGGCCTGCGTGGCTGCTGCCTTGGCAAGAGCCATGGGATCCTGCAGCATCTGCTCTGGCGTCGGTCCCGAGGCAGCCTTAGCCCCGTCAACCTTGGAAATTGTCACCACGTTCTCACCAGCCAGACAGCCGTCATTGATGTCAAACATGGACAGACTGAACTTGCCCTCAGCATCGGTGATTCCGCTGGCGGCACGGGGAGCCCCTGTACCCCAGAACTGGACTTCCGCACCTTCCACGGGCTTGCCCTTGTACATCACAGTTCCAGTGACGGGAATTGTCTCCGGCAGAGCCGCTCCTCCGCCACATCCGACCAGCATCCCCGCCAGTCCGGTAACACCCAGAACCACTGCACTTCGACGCGTAATTCCCATCGTTCGTTCTCCGGCTGAAAACAACTGCAATCCTGCTTATGAAAAGAACCGCTGCAGCAGTTACTGCAGCGGTTCTGCGTTTTCCAGTCAACTTATCCGGTCAGCCGCTGCAGGCGATCAGAATTCGCCAACGACCTGACCGTCACGGCGGTCACCGAGACGCTGATACGTGCGGTAGTCGATCGTTTCGCTGATAAAGCGAGCCGAACCGTCGCACAGCACGAACTGAGCACCACCGGTGTGTCGAGACTTGAAGCCCTGGCTGGTCTGCCAGTTCTGCCAGTGATTACAGCCGTTCAGGCCGTTACGAGCAGCGCCTTCATCCCATGCCACGTCCCGGAGACTTTCACGAACGCAGGCGATCGGGAAGTTCACAGGAGCCGTGGTGGCAATCCACATCGAGTTGAAATGGTACCAGCCATTACGGCTGTGGTCACCGCACTGGCCCAGAATTTCACCGGCCAGAATGGTGTTTGAAGTACCGTCGCTGATCTGAGTGAAAGTTGCACCCCAGTTCAGACGGGAAATAATCCCGGAGATGTATGAACCGTTTTCGGTGTTGCCGTGACCCGGAGCATAAATTCCAAAGACGTTACGGTCGCCCGGTGAGTTGTACTGAGAGCAGGTACCCCAGGGAGTACCACCACCTGGCATCGACTGATTGCCCATGCTCATCGCATAGTTGGACTTCGCGCTGTGACCGTCCAGCTTGGGCTGCGGGTCAGTCGGGCACTGGAAGGCCGGGATCAGGTAATGACGGTACAGCTTGCCGGTCGGGTCAACCTGACCTTCGAAGTTTGCAGCCGTCCACGGAGCACCGCGGAGCGAGAAATTCAGAGCCTTGAACAGGTTGTCCTGCTCAATGAATGGCAGGATTCGCACCAGGTGCGAGCCACGGCTGGCGTCTGACCACTGAACCGGTCCCCAGGTCTCGAAGACGGTGATCGGGAACTGATTGTACACGTCGTGGTAGTTGTGTACCGCGATGCCCAGCTGATGCAGGTTGTTCTTGCACTGCGTGCGGCGGGCAGCCTCACGCGCCTGCTGCACGGCCGGCAGCAGCAGAGCTACCAGGATGGCGATGATCGCAATCACCACCAGCAGCTCGATCAGCGTAAACCCGCGCTGACTCGGCTTCCATTTCCTCATAATGACGTCTCCCTGAAACGAAAAGACTGGAAAAATAGAACGAATATCGCCCATCAACCACAGAATGGAACTTTTGCAGGTTGGCAGGTCACATTCTTTTGTTCAGACAGGACAAAACACCAGACAGGACATCGAACCATCAGTGGTCAGCCGGTAAGCGCGCAAATGCACACCTAAACCAACAACTGAGTCGTGTATCGTTTTTTTACCACGTTCAGGAACCGAAAAACCGCCCGATTTTTGACTGAAGGCAACGAATTTCAGGCAACGTGGACATGAGATACTGAACACTTTGCGCAGGATGCAGATGTCACCCGAAATTGTCAATCTTTCCGCTGAGAAATCAGGCTTGATTGGAAGAAAAATTGTCGGAAAGTTCCAGGAAACGTTGACTCAGCCGAATGAGTGGTCAAATGTTCATTCGGTCGCTGCGGTCCTCTGGCCGTGGCGGCCCAGGCAGCCGCTGCCGCATTTTCGGCCGGACCGGTCTGCCAATCGGTACTACTTCAATCCACGCCGAATCAGCAGGCCTTCAACCGTCGGGGCTCCGCCACGGAAAGCCCTGTACGATTCCATCGGATCCCGGCTGCTGCCTTTCGACAGCACTTCACGACGAAACTTTTCGCCGTTGGCCGCAGTCGCTCCGCCCTGCTTCTGCATGAACGCAAAAGCATCGGCAGCCAGCACTTCACTCCAGATGTAGGCGTAGTAACTGGACGAGTAGCCGCCGGACCAGATGTGCGCGAAATATGGCGTCCGATACCGCGGCGGCACAGCCGGGTGGTCCACGCCGTACTTCTTCAGCGTCGCAGCTTCAAAAGCCTCCACGTCCGTCGGTACCTGATCGGGTGTCAGGCTGTGCCACTCAAGGTCCAGGATAGCTGCCGCAAGATATTCCAGTGTGTCAAAGCCCTGGTTGAAGCGGCTGGCTTTCACCACTCGCTCCAGCAACTCCGCAGGAATGCGTTCACCGGTTTTGTAATGCCGCGCGTAATTCGCCAGAATCGCGGGTTGAATCGCCCAGTCTTCCTGGAAGGTTGATGGGAATTCCACGAAGTCCCGGGGAGTATTGGTGCCGGCGACCGACGGGTATGTGACGTCTGAAAACAGGCCGTGCAGACCATGCCCCATTTCATGAAACAGTGTGACCACATTGTCAAAGCTGACCAGTGCCGGTTCCCCGGCGCCTGGTCTGGGGATGTTCAGCGTGTTGACCACCACCGGACGTTCCTGCAGCAGGCCGGACTGATCCACAAACGAGCTCATCCAGGCACCGCCGCGTTTGGTTTCGCGACGGAACGGATCGAAGAAGAACAGTCCGATCTGAGTGCCGTCTTTTTCCAGCACATCAAACACTCGCACATCCGGGTGAAAGATGGGCAGGTCGGTACGTTCCCGGAACTGCACACCGTGCAGCAGATTCATGGTGTGGAACACACCGTTTTCGAGGACTGAGTTGAGTTCGAAGTAGGGTTTGACCTGAGACTCATCGACGTCGAAACGGGCCTTGCGCAGCTTTTCGGCGTAGTATTCCCAGTCCCACGGCGCCAGTTCGTGAGTCGCTCCGCTGGCCCGCATCATCTGTTCAAGATCCCGGGCCTCCTGACGCACTCGTTCCATCACTCCCGGTGCCAGATCGGTCAGCATTTTTCGAGCGGCGTCCGGTGTCTGGGCCATCTGATTCTGCAGCTTGAAGGCCGCATGGCTGTCGAAGCCCAGCAACTGAGCCCGCTCAGCCCGCAGCTTTGCCAGCTCCAGCACCAGTGGCCTGTTGTCAAGACCTCCGTTACGTCCCAGTCCGCGCCAGGCCGATGCCTCCCAGACACGCTGCCGCAGCGCTCGATTATTGAGTGACGTCAGTATCGGGACCCGGGTCGTATTGGAAATCTCGATGACGTATTTGCCGCTGAGTCCGCGGGCTGTTGCGATTTCCGCGGCGGCGGAAATGTCCAGTTCCGACATTCCGTCCAGCTCGGCGACCGAGTCCACCACGACCGAGCGTTCTTTCAGCAGGGCCAGCAGGTTTTCCTCGAATTTGGTCTCCAGCAGCGAGATTTTTTCGTTCAGAGCCCGAATTCGGACCTGCTGTTCGTCGGTCAGTCGCGCTCCGGCCCGCACAAAGCCCTCGTAGTGCTGCTGCAGAACTTCCTGCTGTTCCGTCGTCAGTCCGAGCTGTTCGCGACGATCCCACAGGGAACTGACTCGGGCGAACAGGCTGCGATTCAGCAGGATGTTGTCGGAGTGAGCAGCCTGCAGCGGGGCCAGCTCAGTTTCAATGGCCTGCAGAGCGTCGTTTTTGTGTGAGGATGTGAGGTTGGAAAAGACATTGCGGACGCGTGTCAGCAGGGCTCCTGATTTCTCGATGGCCGTGATCGTGTTTTCAAAGGTGGGCTCTGCCTGCTGTGCGGTGATCGCCTCCATTTCGGCCAGTTGCAGCCGCATGCCTTCAAGAAATGCCGGTCGAAAGTGTTCGTCCCGAATCCGGTCAAACTGCGGCGTCTGAAACACCAGCGGGCTGGGGCTGGCAAACGGATTGTCTGGTGGCAGATCGCCGGCAGAGGCACAGGTTACAAACGCAGCAGCAGTCATACAGGCAGCCAGAAACGAAAAGGGTTTGCTGATCATGGAAACCTCGAACATCAGGTGTTGCGGTAGGCGCGAATCTGCCAGCCGGCGAGGGCTTTTGCAACGCCAATGATAAACGCCGTATTGGCCAGAACAAAACTATAGGCAGCCCCTGTTCCCGGCAGCAGGCGTCTGCGACGTTCAAACAGCAGATGAAACGCTGCAGCGAGAAACAGTGCGGCGTAGGGGCCGGCCAGCAGCAGACGCGGAACGGTGACCTGCAGCAGCAGCAGTCCCGCGGCTGAGGCCGTCGCCGCCAGCAAAAATACCGGCGACAGCCAGCGCAGGATCTTGTGGGACCACAGGGCAAAGGCATAGCCCGGATGTCGCAGCGGGTTCAGCAGGCGACTTCGCTGCCACGTGCCCTGCCAGTTGCGCAGCGTCATCCGGACTCGTCGCCGCAGCGTGACCCCGGTATCCGTCTCAAATTCGTCAAAATGCACAGCTTCAGGGTCATGGACCACCAGCAGGCCCTGACTGACCACATCCAGCGGCACGATGCAGTCTTCACCGATTGCGGGATCCATCGGCACAAATGCTGAGCGACGCAGGGCAAAACCGGCTCCGGACAGAACAGCCAGAATTCCGAGTCGGGATTCCAGGCGTCGCAGCTTCATCTCGTACAGCCAGTACCGTCCCTGGCTGGCCTGGACCTGGGCCACAGCCGGGCTGCCGTAGCACAGTCGGCCATCCACCGCGCCCACTTCCGGGTCTCGGAAGTGCCGCACCACCTGTTTCAGCCAGAGCGGATTGAAGAGAATGTCGGCGTCCGTGAAAGCCATGATTTCCGAGCTGATGTGCTGCATGGCGGCATTCTGAGCCGCAGTTTTTCCCAGCCCGGCATACTCCAGCAGACGGATGCGAGGTTCGTTGAGTGCCCGCACCAGACTGCAGGTGGCGTCTGTGGATCCATCAGAGGCCACAACAATCTGCAGGCGATCCGCGGGATATTCCAGTGCCAGCAGATTGCTGAGTCGCTGCTGAATGACGCGGGCTTCGTTGTGGACTGTCAGCAGAATGGTGACGTCCGGCCACTCCTCCTCGGAGGACGCGTCGAGCTGAGAATTTCGCTGGCGTGACAGGGTACAGAGCAGTTGCAGGAATACCCCGTATCCGCCGTAAATCCAGCAGAGTGCCAATGTTGCTGCGATGGCGATTCCCCAGAGCACGATCATCCGGAACCTCCCTGTCAGGCCGTTTTTTTCTCAGTGGAAGTCTACAATTGAACATCCTGCGGGAACAAGACAGACTCAATTATGCCCGATCCACCTCCCGGCAAACGCAGAACACGAGCCACTCAGGCTGCCAGCCCGCAGCAGTTGACGGCGGTGCACTACGGCGGCGCGGGGGACGCGGCCCCGGTACTGCCGGGGTACGCGGAGCTCCATTGCCGCACGAATTACTCGTTTCTGGAGGGGGCGTCGCACGCGGACGAATTGTTCGCCCAGGCGAAGCTGCTGGGATATTCGGCCCTGGCCATCACTGACCGCAATTCACTCGCCGGGATCGTCAGAGCGCATGTGGCGGCGAAGGAATCCGGGGTGCGGCTGATCGTGGGGGCGGAGATTGTCCCCGAGGATGGTCCGGCAATGGCGCTGCTGCCCGTGAATCGTGCCGGCTACGGTCGATTGTCCAGCCTGATTACTGCAGGCCGTCGGCGAGTGGACAAGGGACAGTGTCGCATTCTGATGTCGGATGTGGCTGACTATTCTGCGGATCTGTACTGCTGCCTGCCCCTCTCAACAGAGACTCGTCTGCGTTATGAACGACGCTGCCTGCCGGGAGTCAGCAGAGACCTGCCGGAAGACACACTGTTGACTGTGCGGGCGATTTTCGGCGATCGCTGCAGTGCACTGGCAGAACTGCACGGTGGTCCTCGGGATGGCGAGCGACTGCAGCGCTGGCTGCAGCAGTGTCTGCAGGCGGGGCTGCCGGTTGCGGCCGCCAACGACGTGCATTTCCACAGCCCCCGCAGACGGGCCCTGCAGGATGTGGTGACAGCAATTCGCAATCGCAGTTCGCTGCAGGAACTGGGGCACGAGCTGTTCCCGAATGGTGAGCGTCATCTCAAGCCCGTGGACGAACTGCTGGCAGTTTTCGGCGGACGTCGTGAACTGCTGGAACGGACATTGCAGATTGCCGGGCAGTGCTGTTTTTCGCTGTCCGAGCTGCGTTACGAGTATCCGGAGGAACTGGTACCTGCAGGGCTGCAACCGGTTGAGCATCTGCGGAATCTGACCTGGAGTGGCGCGTCGGAGCGTTATCCGCGGGGGGTTCCCGAGCGGATACGCGGCATGATTCGGCACGAGCTGTCGTTGATTGAGGAATTGCACTACGAGGCATACTTTTTGACGGTGTATGACCTTGTCAGGTTCGCGCGAGATCGGGGAATTCTGTGTCAGGGACGCGGTTCTGCGGCCAACTCCGTAGTCTGCTTCTGTCTCGGAATTACCTCCGTGGATCCCGGACGCATCGATGTGCTGTTCGAGCGATTTGTCAGCCGCGAACGCAATGAAGCTCCGGACATCGACGTGGATTTTGAGCACGAGCGCAGGGAAGAGGTGCTGCAGTACATCTTCGACCGCTACGGTCGAGACCGAGCGGGGATGACGGGGGCGGTGATCAGTTATCGCCCGCGATCGGCGATTCGCGATATTGGTCGTGCCATGGCGCTGTCGGCTGATGCCGTGGATCGGCTCGCAGGGCAGCTTGAGCATGTGGACAGCGAAGAGCAGTTGCCTGTGCGACTGCAGGAAGGAGGCCTGGATCCGGAATCTTTGCTGGGCCGCAGAATCCTCGATCTGCTGAAATCGCTGCTGAATTTTCCCCGGCATCTGTCGCAGCATCCCGGTGGCATGGTGATGTCGCGGGGACCGCTGAGTGAGCTGGTGCCGGTGGAAAATGCCGCCATGCCGGGCCGGACTGTGATCCAGTGGGACAAGGATGATCTGGATGCACTCGGGCTGCTGAAAGTGGACTGCCTGTCTCTGGGAATGCTCAGCTGCATTCGCAGGGCGTTCGATCTGGTGGAACGGCATCATGACCGTCGACTGACGCTGGCGAATGTCCCGTCCGAAGATCCGGAAGTTTATGAAATGATCAGTCGGGCAGACACGGTGGGTGTATTTCAGATCGAGAGCCGAGCTCAGATGAGCATGCTGCCGCGGCTGCGTCCGCGCTGCTTTTATGATCTGGTGATCGAGGTGGCGATTGTGCGACCAGGGCCGATACAGGGTGACATGGTGCATCCTTATCTGCGGCGGCGTGCGGGCGAGGAGGAGGTGGATTATCCGAATCCCGACGTCCGCCAGGTGCTGCACAAAACGCTGGGAGTCCCGATTTTTCAGGAGCAGGCGATGCGGCTGGCGATTGTCGCCGCCGGATTTACTCCGGGAGAAGCTGATCAGTTGCGGCGGGCGATGGGTGCGTGGCGGAAGACCGGTGTGATTGCGAAGTTCCACGAGAAGCTGGTCGCCGGGATGCTGGAACGCGGATATGAGCAGGAGTTTGCGGAGCGGGTTTTTCGGCAGATCAGCGGATTCGGGGAATACGGCTTTCCCGAATCGCATGCGGCCAGTTTTGCCCTGCTGGTGTATGTGTCCGCCTGGCTGAAACGGCACCACCCGGCGGTTTTTGCTGCGGCTCTGATCAACAGCCAGCCCATGGGATTTTATGCCCCCGCACAGCTGGTCCGGGATGCCCGCCTGCACGGCGTTCAGGTGCTGCCGGCGGATGTTGGCAGCAGTGACTGGGATTGCACACTGGAGGCTCAGTCGGTGGCGGACCCAACCGGTCCATTTCGGCATCGGGACGAGAAACTGGCACTGCGGCTGGGCTTGCGACTGCTGCGAGGATTCTCTGAACAGCATGCTCGACAGATTGAACAGGCGCGGCGTGCTGGTGGGGCCTTCCGCAGCTTTGAGGATTTTGCGAGAAGAACAGGCCTGCCCCGCCAGGCCCTGCAGGTACTGGCTCGCGCTGATGCTCTGGCGTCGCTCAAAATTGATCGCCGCAGTGCTCTCTGGAAGTCGCTGCCGCCCCGTGAATCGGCGCCATTAATGGAAGCCAGCCCGGAATATGATGATCAGGAAATGCTGCCCGAGCTGCCCGGACTGACGCCTCAGGATCAGGTGGTGGCAGACTACTCGACGGCCGGGCTGTCACTGCGGCAGCACCCGGTGTCGTTCCTGCGGAAGCGGCTTGATGAACTGCGCGCCGTCACCTCTGAATCACTGGCCTTTCTGCAAAATGACCGACGAATCAAAGTCGCAGGACTGGTGCTGATGCGGCAGCGACCGTCGACGGCAGCCGGCATCACGTTTGTCACTCTGGAAGACGAAACCGGGGCTGCCAATCTGGTCGTGTACCCGAATGTCTGGCAGAAGTTTCGCCCAGCAGCCCGATTTGCCGGAGTCCTGCTGGCGACCGGCAGACTGCAGCGGGAAGGCGATATCATTCATGTCGTCTGCGAAAGACTGGATGATCTCAGCGAGCTGCTGAAGAATCTGGACAGTCGTTCGCGAGATTTTCACTGAGTTTCGTGTAACGGATTTCGGCAATTCCTGCAGGAAAAAACGCTGCGCATGCGGGAATTTCGGAGCAATCCGTGTGACCGTCAAATTCCTCCCGATCAGAACAATTGGAGCAAAGTTCAAAGTCGGCAAAGGACGATATCGACGACAGCAGATCGTGTTTCAGGCACGATCCCCGAACTTTTGCCTTTTGAAAAAAGGTCCGGCTCGAATGATCCGTCCGAACCTGCGTCGATTTCTGTCTGCAGCTCTGGCTCTGCTGGCGGCTCCCGGTCTGGCTCTCGCTCAGTATGCACCGGCCGGGCCACCGCAGTCCACCATGTACGCACCTCAGTGTCCGCCCACACCCCAGCTGCAGCACCAGATTACCGGTGACTACTCGCTGTGGGATGAGTCACGGCCAATTGAACGTTTTTTCAGCGAGACAGTGCAGCAGAGCTGGCTGCGGCTGGAGTTCATGTATATGGACTTCGGTGACCTGGGAAGCGGTTTTGTCGGTGCACCGGTGACAGGCTTGAACAATGGCCCGTTGCCCGGAGTCTCCGACGGGCGAAATGTCCCGGTGGACTATAATGATAACCTGACCGGTGGCACGCCTGCCGGAGCTACTTTGATACCCACCTTCGATGGACTGGATCTCGATGGTGTGCAGGGCATCCGCGGCACCTGGGGAGTCGCGCTTCAGGAAGGAGAGATGGAACTGAGCTTCTTTGGCACCGGACAGAAAACTGCAGTTCGGGATTTCGGAGATCTTGCTGCACCGCGTATCGGTCGGGCACAGCTTGATCCGACGATTGATCCTGAACTGGGACTGTCTCAGGTACCGCTGCTGCCGGGGCGAATGCCATTCGCTCCAAACTACGCAGTGCCACTCACGACCAACGGCGTCGTCCAGGATTTCGCAGGTGCCAATGCCCTGGTCTTCAACGACACGCTGTCGATGAGCATGAGCAGCCAGGTCTGGGGAGCCGAGATGGCTTTCCTGACGTCCCGCAACGCCCCCGGGGGCGCCGGTCCGTCATGGCAATGGCTGGGAGGCTTCCGCTACCTGAATCTGGATGAACGATTCAACCTGAGCGGCAGCTATGGAGATTATGACAACGTCTCAGCCATCGTTCCAAATCGGTTCACCAGCATTACATCATCGACGGTCAACAACATCTACGGCCCCGAATTCGGTGGGCGTCTGGCTCTGACCAGCAAATACATGACCCTCAGCGCGACCCCGCGAGTGATGTTCGGCCTCAACGACTACCAGTCAACAGTCAATTCCAGCCCGAACAGCATTCCAGCCGTCCTGACTCAGAACGATTCCATTGATTTCTCCACGGCGACGCAACTGAATCTGCTGGCAGAGTTCAATCTGAGTCCGCATTTTTCAGTGTTCGGCGGCTACGACGTGCTGTGCATCACCTCAGTCACTCGCCCGCAGGACAACATTGCCTGGGATTCCACGACGGCAGCATTGGGCGGAGTGGCCGCTCCAAACATTCACGAACGAACAATCCTCGACGACTTCTTCCTCGCTCAGGGTTTCAGCTTCGGAGCCACATTCCGCTACTGAGCCTGCGATTGTCTGTTGAGAATGACCTGCGAGCCCGCGTTAAACCGCGGGCTCAAGTCATTTTGCGGCAGCCGGTTTGGCTGCTTCCGCCGCCTTCAGTACCAGAATCACCGGAGTTCCCTCGGCAGGTATTCGTTCCGTCCAGCCCTCGTAGTTCTGAGCACCATCCGCCGCTGAACTTTGCTCGCGGATGTCCAGCAGCGCGTCAGGAAAGTTGGATGTACAAATGAGGTGCCCGCCCTCGGCCTGGTAGTATTCGCGGCCCGTCTCTTCATCGCGAAACATGGAGCTGCCGGCGAATACAAATTCCGCTTGCATGGGCTTTGACCGGCCCGCCTCGTGGAACTGGCGGATCGCCTTCTGATAAGGCTCATGATCCCACTTGCTCAGCAGGTCATCACGGTCTTCGTCCGACATCGGGCCATACCACAGAATTTCCTTATTGAACTTGTCCCAGCGCAGAGCCTTGTAGGGCAGCTCCAGGCCCGGTGGCGGGCCACTCATGGCAGCCGCGTGATAGCGATGAGTATTGTTTCGAATCCACTCCTGCAGCGGCCGCTCCTGACGCCTGCCCTCGTCGTCCAGCCAAACTGCCGTGACGCTGATCACGGGCCCGGATGGGGCAGTGAACTCCGGTGAAAAAGTTGCTGGCTTGCCCGGCTGCATCCCCAGGGCCAGCAGGCCGGCATGAATGACAAACGCCTTCGAGCGGATTCGCAGTATTGTTTCATGCTCCCGATTACCCTCGGGAACCAGAGCCATTTCCAGAATGCAGTCGGGGCAGGCAACTTCTGTTCTCAGCAGCAGTCGTCGTCCGGCACTGTCCAGGAAAACAGTTCCCTCCGGGTTCAGTGCTGTTTTCCCCGCGAGCTCCTTCTGCAGCAGTTCCGGCAACGGCGTTAACGGTTTGCGCGGGGGCTGCTGCGGATCCGCGGTGTCCGGAGTGGGTTGAGGCGACTTTGCGGCCGCCGGAGGCTGAGTTTTTCCCTGTCGCTCATCCGCGGAAACCGCTGTCGCTGACAGTTGAGCCGGGATGAACAGCAGCAGAGCCGCGGCACAACGACGGAACATTCGTGGACTTCGACCGATCATTTGTCAGCAGCTCCTGTTCAGCTTTGGCCGGGGGTGTACCCAAGATTCGGCGCCAGCCATCGCTCCATATCCGTCAGACTCATCCCCATCCGCGCTGCGTAATCCTCGACCTGTTCCTTCGTTACACGGTCCACGCTGAAGTAACGAGCCTGCGGATGGCTGAAATACAATCCGCTGACCGACGATGCCGGCCACATGGCATAACTGGATGTCAGCGTCATTCCGATCTGCTGCTCAACATCCAGCAGCGTCCAGAGCGGTCCCTTGGGCAGGTGGTCCGGGCAGGATGGATATCCAAATGCCGGTCGGATGCCCTGATACTGTTCATCAATCAGCTGCTCGTTCGTCAGATGTTCCTGATTTCCATAACCCCACTCGCGCCGCACACGGGCATGCAGGTATTCAGCGAAGGCTTCTGCCAGTCGGTCAGCCAGAGCCTTAATCATGATGGCACGATAGTCGTCGCCTTCCGCCTCGATCTGCTTCGCCAGTTCGTCACAGCCATGACCTGCCGTCAGGGCAAAGGCCCCCACGTAATCCGGGATCCCGGCCGGAGCCACATAATCTGCGAGGCAGCGGAAATCCCGCTGCCCAACTCGCTCCCACTGCTGTCTGAGCATTGGAAACCGCAGCAGTTCGTCGTTTCGCTGCTCGTCCTTCCACAGCACCACATCATCACCCTCGGAATTAGCCGGCCACAGTCCGTACACAGCCTTCGCTGTCAGGCGGTTGTCCGCTACCAGCTGCTGCAGTTCTTTCTGAGCATCCTCGAACAGCCGACGGGCCTCCTCACCAACAACCGGATCCTGCAGAATCCTGGGGTACTTGCCGATCAGCTGCCACGACATGAAGAATGGTGACCAGTCAATCCACGGGACCAGTTCGGCCAGTGGCAGACTGCTGATGACCCGCAGGCCGGACCGTTCCGGTCGCGGTGGCGGGGAGGTCTGCCAGTCGGCCTGAAATCGTCGTTCACGGGCCGTGGCCAGCGGCACCAGCGTCTGCTGCTGTCGCTGTTCAAATGATGCCCGCGATCTCTGCTGGTCCAGCAGGTTCTTCCGCACAAATTCTCCGCGACGATCCTGATCCAGCAGCGATTCAACAACCGCCACCGACAACGATGCGTCGCCGACATGCACCACGGGCTGGCTGTACACCGGAGCAATTTTCACGGCGGTGTGACGCGCACTGGTCGTGGCGCCGCCAATCAGCAGTGGAATGCGGAACCCCTGCTCTTCCATGGTGCGAGCTACGGTGATCATTTCTTCGAGTGAAGGAGTAATCAGGCCACTCAGGCCGATGATGTCCGCGCCATGCCTGACCGCCTCTTCAAGAATCCTTTCGCAGGGCACCATCACCCCAAGATCGATCACGCGGAAATTGTTGCATCGCAGCACAACCGCAACAATGTTCTTGCCGATGTCATGGACGTCACCCTTCACAGTGGCAATCAGGAAAGTGCCGCGAGCGCTGTCGGTAGCCTGAGCCCCGGGGGCCGCCTGGGCTGCTGCCGCCATTGTCACGGCTTCGTCACGATTTCCAAAGAACAGACCGGATGGGCTGAAGCGGGCCTGTTGTCCCAGTGCCTTCGCTGCCTTTTCGGCTTCCATGAATGGTTCCAGCCATGCCACAGATTTCTTCATCACGCGAGCAGACTTCACCACCTGTGGCAAAAACATCTTGCCGGCACCAAACAGCTCACCAATGACATTCATGCCGTCCATCAGCGGACCCTGAATGATGTCCAGCGGTCGTCCGTATTTTTGCCGAGCTTCCTCTGTATCCTCGTCAATGAAATCGGTCAGTCCCCGCAGCAGTGCATGCTTGAGCCTTTCCTCAACAGTGCCACTGCGCCATTCGTCAGCCCGGCGACGACCACCGTCGGCACGCCCCTTCACCTTCTCGGCGTATTCGATCAGTCGTTCCGTTGCGTCCGGTCGACGATTCAGCAGCACATCCTCAATGAAAGTCAGCAGTTCACGGTCAATCTCTTCGTAGACTTCCAGCTGCTGCGGATTGACAATCCCCATGTCGAGCCCGGCCTGAATCGCGTGATACAGGAACGCAGCATTCATCGCCTCCCGGACCACTTCGTTGCCGCGGAATGAGAACGATACGTTGCTGACCCCTCCGGACGTTTTCGCCCCCGGACACTCCACCTTGATCCGCCGCACTGCTTCGATGAACTCAACCGCATAATTCGCGTGCTCTTCCATCCCCGTGCCAACCGTCAGGATGTTGGCATCAAAGATGATGTCAGTGGGAGGAAACCCGGCCTGCTCCGTCAGCAATGCGTAAGCGCGCCGACAGATACGCACCTTGTCCTCGCAGCTCGTAGCCTGCCCCGTTTCGTCAAAGGCCATCACAATGACAGCTGCACCATAACGCCGAATGGTGCGAGCCTGCTGCAGGAATTTTTCTTCACCCTCCTTGAGGCTGATACTGTTGACAATCCCCTTCCCCTGACAGCACTTCAGCCCGGCTTCGATCACGTTCCAGTCGGAACTGTCAATCATGATCGGAACCTTGATGTTCTCGTCATGCAGCAGCCAGAGGAATTTCTCCATGCAGCGAGGACCGTCCAGCAGGCCCTCATCCATGTTCACGTCGATGATGTTGGCACCACCCTCGACCTGCTCCCGCGCCACGCTGATCGCTTCGTCGTACTTCTCTTCACGAATCAGACGAGCAAACCGGCGGGACCCCGTGACGTTGGTTCGCTCACCCACGTTCATGAAGCGGGAGTCGGCTGTCAGGGCAACGTAGTCAAAGCCGGAATACGTCGAGATTCCACGGTGTGCCGGAATCTGCCGCGGCGGCATGCCAGCAACCGCCGCGGCCACTCGCCGGATGTATTCCGGAGTCGTGCCGCAGCAGCCGCCCACGATGTTCAGCAGGCCGGCCTGAGCACACTGCTGCAGTATTCCGGCGAACTCCTCCGCAGAACTGTCAAAGCCCCCCATCCCATCAGGCATCCCCGCGTTGGGATAACAACTGATGAACGTGGGAGCCATGGCGGACAGAGTTTCGAGATAGGGTTTCATCTGCTTAGGACCAAGCGCGCAGTTGAAACCCACACTCAGGGCCGGGAAATGCTCGATGGAGGTGAAGAAGGCTTCAACAGACTGCCCCAGCAATGTGACTCCGCCAGTAAATACCGTGCCGGAAATCATCACCGGAAGTCGCTGCCCACGCTCCTCAAAAACCTGCTCGATCGCGAACAGACAGGCTTTCATATTCAGAGTATCAAAGCTGGTTTCCGGCAGCAGCAGATCGCAGCCACCATCCATCAGCCCCCGCACCTGCTCGGCGTACGAATGGGCCAGCTGGTCGAATGTGACCGGGCGGGTTCCCGGGCGGTCCGCATTCATCGACAACTGCACCTTCGTCGGGCCAATGCTGCCGGCCACATACCGTGGCTTCAGAGGATTTTTGAGGGTTTCACGGTCGGCCGCAGCGCGGGCCAGCTCGGCACCAGCTCGGTTGATCTCGCGAGTCAGGTGCGAAAGCTGAAATTCTTCAAGAGACACAATGTTGGCGTTGAAGGTGTCCGTTTCAATGATGTCCGCACCAGCGTCCAGATACTGCTGATGAATACTGCTGATCAGTTGCGGCTGAGTCAGCACCAGCAGATCGGTGGCGTTCTTCACGTCAATCGGATGATCCTTCAGCCGCTGTCCGCGGTAGAAGGCTTCGTCCGGATTCGTGGACATGATCAGAGCACCCATGGATCCGTCAATCACCAGAATCCGTTCGGTCAGCAGCTCGCGAATGTCAGGGCGAGTAATCGTCATGAATGTGAAATCTGTTCAGAATACGGGGAGTTAAGGCACCGTCCGAGCCGCCGGACTGTCAGGCGCAGAAACCGCAATTCTACTGCGCTGGAAGCGCATTTCCATACTGTGATGCCGACATTGCAGCTTCAGAGCCAAACGTACCGGAGGTGAAAACGAAAAGGAGCCTCGGAGGATCACCGCCGAGGCTCGTCAGGTCTGTGCAATCGTTACAACCAGCAGAAAAGACTCAGTCCTCGTCCAGTTCCACGTTCCAGTAGGCTTCACTGACAAACCTGGACCAGCTTTCAATACGCACTCCATGCGGAGCATACAGGGGATTCCAAAGCGGTCGAATGGGCTTCTGACGCAACGGCATTCCCGCCTGCTCCGGAGTGCGATTGGCTTTTCGAGTGTTGCAGTCGATGCAGGCCAGCACACAGTTGGTCCAACTGGAAACACCCCCGTGCGACCGCGGCAGAATGTGATCAATGGTCAGCTCTTCACTGCCCGGTCGACAGCTGCAGTACTGACACGTGTAGCCGTCCCGCTTGAACACATTCCGACGACTGAATGCCACAATCTTGATGGGCAGACGATCGTATCGCGTGAGAGTGATGACCTCGGGAACCTTCATGGTTATCCACTGAGTGGTAATGACGGGATCACCATCGTCCGGCCTGAGCAGCGACCAGTCCTGCCAGGAATACTGCTGGTAACTGGCCGGATCAACAATCCGGGCCGTCTCATTCCAGACCTTGACCAGTGCGCGGCCCACTGTCGACACCGCCACCGGTTGCCAGTTTCGATTCAGAACCAGCGTAGGTCGCTGCAGAACTGTCATCGCCATTCCGGTCTCCTGCCTGTACGCAGGGGCCTGCTGCCCCTTCGACTGTTACATTGACTGATGCTTTGACTGTGCACATCGTGCACTACGACACCAACAACCAACTGTGAGCACGGGACTGATCACAGCATAGTTCGCCGACGTCGGGAAAAGCCAATGCATCCGATGAATTTTCGACATCCCGTATGAAATCCCCGGAATCCGCTTAAAAACGATGGATAACGGTGACTTTTTAACCAGAATACGGGCCGGCAGCGGGTACTGCCGTCTCGCCTGCGGACACTCCGCAACATCCCTGGTTCACTCTTCTCCACCGAATTTGCGCAGGAAAAACAACCATTTTCAGCGCCGTTTCTGACGCATTTCAGCCGGACACCACCGGCACAGAGCAGGTACCTTCGGCCATTCCCCGGCCGGAATTTCCCGGTCCCGTGCACTACGGCAGTCTGCGCCTGCAGTCGCGGTATCTGCTGTCGCCACTGGCCGGTTTCACCACCCTTCCCTTCCGACGGATCGTCCGACGCATTGGTTCCGTGGGTCTCGCAACGACCGATCTGGTCAACGCCCGCGCGCTGCTCTCACGCAGCGAGCGCACCATGCAGATGGTCGAATCTCATCCGGAAGACCGCCCTTTCGCCGTACAGATCTTTGGCTCCGAACCATCCGTGATGGCCGACGCAGCCCAGCTGCTGCTGGAACTGGGAGTCGACTCGATCGACATCAACATGGGCTGCCCGGTCAATCGCATCGCCGGAGCCGGTGCGGGAGCGGGGCTGATGTGCAGTACCGCCAGCACCGTCAGTCTTGTACAACGAGTCGTTGAAGCTGTTCCCGTCCCCGTGACCGTCAAGATGCGGCTCGGCTGGGATGCGCAGAATCTGTCCGCGCCATTCTTTGCCCGCGAATTTGAACAGGTCGGTATCGCCGCTGTCGCCATCCACGGTCGAACCCGCGAACAGGGATTCAGTGGCTCCGTGTCACTGCCCGGCATCCGCGCAGTCGTGCAGGCTGTGCAGCGGATTCCGGTGGTCGGAAATGGAGATGTCCGAAACGTCGCCGATGCTGCCCGCATGCTGCACGAAACCGGCTGTCATGCAGTTTCCATCGGCCGTGCAGCACTCGCCAATCCATGGATCTTCCGGCAGCTCGTTCAGTGGGAAGAAACAGGGCAGTACGCCCCCGCCGGGACATTCGATGAACGCCTCGAACTGATGCTCTGCCAGTACCAGTTTCTCGCCGAACGCCATGGTCCCGAACGAGCCATCGTGCTGTTTCGGAAGATGGCGCACTGGTACCTGAAGGGAATGCGAGTCCGCCGGAAACTGCGTGGAGATTTTCAGTCAGCCTCCACCATCACAGAATTGCAGACACTGCTAAACCAGATCCGCAGCGAAGGCCCGGTTGACGGAAATCGCACCGGCATCCTGACCGACGCCGAGATTCCCGTGCCCAAAGGCCCCAACGCTCAGTGGTAACCGCCGCAACATCCAACCGAGAAACACATGAATACTGCTGCTGAAGGACGTCACCCGGCCGATTACATTGAACTGGATCAGTTTTTGAAACTGGCCCAGGTAGTCAGTTCCGGAGGCGAGGCCAAACGACTGATTCAGTCGGGCGTCGTGCAGGTCAACGGCGCGGCCGAGACCCGACGTGGTCGCAAACTGCGGGCGGGTGACACCGTCATGGTCCACGGCGAAGAATTCGTCATCGCCAGCGATGATGAAGCCGGCGAGTCCGCGGAAGAAAACCCCCAGTGAGTTTCAGAACTTTCGCAGCGTTGTCCGGGCAGACTTCTGTTCCTGTCCCAGAATATCCATGCGCGTAATCTTCCACGCACCATCCCTCGGCTCCACTGTCAGCCTGCCATCAAACAGATTCTGACGCTCATGCACATGACCCCAGTGTTCCACCGTTCCGGCGACCAGCCAGCGAACCCGGCACGAAAAGCCGGGCCACGCAGCCTCGTCGCCTGCCGAACTTCGCGGCTGCAGTTCCGTCAGCTCGTAGTCCACGCTGCGAATGCGAGCGGCAGCGCCACCCTGCTCACGCACCCGCAGACTGTCCATCAACTGCACATACAACTGCTCCAGCAGAGGACCGTCAACAGTCGTTGACAGAACATCAAACACCCGATCCTCTGAACCAAAATCCAGCGCCCGATACATTCCACGGTGCAGCGTGCGAGCCACCTCCGAGGCTGACTCGCCGGACAACTCCGGCTTGCGCCACGGATCAGCAATCTCCACCCCGGCCACCGGGACAAAGACCAGCAGCAGTCCGATACCCGCGCACAGTGCCGAAACCGGCCAGCGGTAAGTACGAACACGCAGCAGCCAGGCTGTGAGGGTCGCCACGATCAAAAATCCCGCACCCGGAATCGGAACATGCAGCCGTGGCGGTTCAGGCAGCTGAACAGCCACAGGCCGCACCACCTGCGGCAGCAATTCCTGTGGACATGCCCACGTCAGAGTATTCTCGGAGGGCTTGTTGAATCGAGAAAACTCAAATCGCTCCACCCGCTCCGGACCCGCAATCACCACCGCAGGAATTTTCGTCATGGAAGAATAGAACTGATTCCACGTGAGCGATGCATCGCGAACAATTCCGTCCTCGGGCTGATATGTCATGATCACACCCACCCGACCACTGGCCATACTGACGCGGCGAGGTTCAGCCTGAGTCGCAAAGTCCGACAGATCAAGCGAGTAGAAATCAATTCGCGAGAATTTCGGCGCCACAGCTCGACCGTTGATCAGAACAGGATTCTGACCGCCCAGCCACTTCTCCACGTCCTGCCGAATCGCTTCCTGCTCAGACACCTCCACAAACGATGGATCCTGGTGCCGCAGTTGAATCATCGTTCCCAGAGTCGCCAGCGGAATCAGCAGCTCATGACGCACTTCGGTGGGTTCGAGGTAGACGAACGAGTACACGCTGCTGTAACTGGTGATCCCCAGCGTTTTCTCCCGCTGCTTTTCAAACCAGAGCTCCCACTCACTGTCCGATGCGTCCTCTGACAGCGGTGCCTCCCAGTCAAACCTGACTGTTGTGGACGCCCCAGGCAGCAGTCGCTCCGCAAAGTTGAGTGCTGTTCCGCTCTGATGCACATGCAGACTCATCTCACTGGGGATAATGAAATTCTCGTCAGCAATATCCTGCTGAATCGTCAGAAACTCCGGAGGTGACTCGAAGGAATGTTCAATCTCATACACCGCGGAGTGTTTCATCATGTCTGTCGAAGGAATGCCATTCTCAGGGATCTCAAACGGCTTCAGATCAGTGATGCGCCCGGTCAGCCGCTCACCTCGGGCATCCCGGATGACAAATTTCTCCAGCAGAAATGCTTTGTGGTCTTCCAGTCCACGTCGCAGATCCGCCGCAGAAATCCGATCCGCTGCATCCGGCTCCAGGCCCTGAAACAACACCAGGTCCTCAGCAAACATCTGCAGCCGAGTCCTGGCGGTGGTCTTTGTCACGAACATGCTGGCTTCCGTGATCGAGATCGGATGCCGCATGCTGCCACCACCCGCAGCGACTCGCGCGGGACCGGGAACGGCCCCCTCACAGTTCGACAGCAGCCACATCAGACAGACCAGCAGTCGCAGCGCTGATCGAATCATGGAAAAAACTGGGGATCGCACCTGCCACCACCATCTCGTTGTGAAGGTTACCAGAGCAGCTCGCGAGTCAGTTTCTGCAGCAGTTTCAGACTGCTGTCCGGTTGACCGTCCGCCCCCATCAGTGACGCTCCCTCTGTGCCCCCCTGCCAGTCGGACAGCCAGATGCCCGTGACACGCTCCTTCGACAGGCACATCAGCAGGGCACTGCGCAGCCAGTCCTCTCGGTGAATCACACCACTGTTGTCCAGCAGCGGAGGCACCGTAATCATCACATTCAGGGGGATCTGGAACAGCGACCAGTGATCGATCAGCTGAGAAAGACTGAGCGGATCACGTCGCAGGCAGCGTAAACGCGACTGCGAAAGTCGCAGATCGAGGTTGACCTCGCCGATGCGTACCCCGCAACGACGCAAAGTATCGAAGAACTGAATCGGAGACAGACTGCCGGGCACCTCGCTCAGATACTCTCCCCACGGCTGGATCACTCGCAGACTCACCTGCACAGTGTCGTCCACCCCGCGGACCGCCTGCAGCACAGCAGAAATGAAACTGATGCGGTCTTCCTCGGTCATGCCAAAGGCGCCGCCACGATTGCCACCGGTAATCACCTCCCAGTGCCGTATCCGTCCCTGATATCTTCCCAGTACGGTTTCCACAAAATCCGCCGCAAAACTTTGCAGGTTCTGTCGACTGCGACTCCAGTTCCGCATCCAGGTCGGCAGACTGTCCTGAGTCAGGTCCAGCAACGGACCACCCATCACAAACAATCGCCGTTCCTGCGCCCATTCCAGCAGGGCATCCAGACGGGACCAGTCGTGCTGACCCTCCTGACTTTCAAGCGACTGCCAGTCAGCACCCACCTGCACAGCGTTAAAAGTCTGCAGGAACTCAGACTCCTGCTGAGGTACCTCGTTCAGATGGCAACCCATCAGTACCGGAATTCGCGGTGATCGCTGACGCCGGAATTCGATGCGCTGACTGACGTAATGCTCGCAAAGCATGTCCGCAGCCTGCGCCGACAACTCCATCGACAGTACCGCCGCCGCCGCAGAGGTTTCCGGCACCTCGGCACGCAGCGCCGCAGCCCGAAATGAGCGATGTGACTCGCGAATCAATTCGTCCAGTCGCGATGAACTCTGCAGCCCCGAACCATGCCAGATCGAAAACTGATTCCTCAGGCGCGACAACTGACCACGTGCCAACTCAAGTTCCAGCTCGTAGGGCTCAGACTGTTCACGCAGACTGGTGCTGTGAACTACCTGACTGCCACCACTGAAACGAGGCCACGACAGGCGGAACTGACCACTCTCCGAGACCGTGCGGCGACAAATCATGCGGTCACCCTGAAGCAGCACGTCCGCCGGAGCAATCCGGCCGTCGTACATCAGGAAGTCCACCATCGAACAGCTGCCGGCTTTTGCCAGCAGGTCAGGTCGCTGAACATGAAACTGGATTACTCCCATGCCCGCCAGGTCCCGCGAAGTACACGAACATCCCCAGTCTCAGTGCTCAGTCCAGACCTGTCAGCAGTCCCCGACTGTCGCCCAGCGAATCCAGCGATGCACCCATTCTGTGGGCCATCGACAGGAACAGGTTGTTCAGCGGAGTGTCTTTCTCGTACTTAACGTATCGACCGGTCTTCAGAGTCCCGCCGCCGCCACCAGCCAGCAGAATCGGCAGGTCGTCATGATTGTGTCGATTGCCGTCGGAAATCGCACTTCCGTACAAAATCATACTGTTATCCAGCAGACTGCGCCCGCCTTCGTCAATCGCCTTGAGCCGTCCCAGAAACCGCGCCAGACGCTCCACAAGATACCGGTCAATGCGAGCAATCTTTTCCATCTTTGCGGCATCGTTCTGATGATGCGAAAGCTCATGATGTCCATCCCGCACCTCCACTTCCGGATAAGTGCGATTGCTGCCTGCATCCGCCAGCATCATGGTGGCTACCCGAGTCGAATCGGTCTGGAACGCCAGCAGCAGAATGTCAAACATCAGATTGATGTGCTCGGTCAGCTCCGCTGGAATACCATCGGGCAGCTGCAGCTCGGGGATCTGCTGAGGCTGCTCGGCGGCACGTTCAACACGCCGCTCAACATCCCGTACGCTGGTGAAGTATTCATCCAGCTTCTGCCGATCAGCACCGCTCAACGCAGGCTGCAGCCTGCGAGAATCCTCGCCTACAAAATCCAGAATACTGCGACGGTTGCGAATCCGCCGCTGCATGTCCGCTGCCTGCTGCGGCGAACCAAACAGCCGCTCAAAGGCCGCGCGAGGATTCGATTCTTTCAGACAGGGTGTGGCCGGAGTCTTCCAGGAAATGTTCGATGAATAACTGCAGGCATACCCGGAATCACAGCTGCCCGCGTTTCGGCCACGGTCAATGCCCAGCTCAATCGAAGGCAGTCGAGTCTGGTGGCCGATCCGCTCTGCAACCGCCTGGTCAATCGACTGACCAACCCGAATGTCAGCCCCGGACGTTTTTTTCGGCTGAGCCCCCGTCAGGAAGGCTCCGGCATTCCGGGCATGATCGCCGGGACCGTCGCCGTTCGCGCGGGCATGGTGCTGAGTCAGGCCCTCCAGAACCAGCAGCTGATCTCGAACTTCCGCCAACGGCTCCAGCGTCGGACCAAACTGAAACTCGGCGCCGTCACCCGTCGGACGCCACTTATCCATGATTGCCCCGTTGGCAAAGAACAAGCAGGCCATCCGGACCGGCCGGGTTTCAGAAATTGTTGCCGCACAAGCCCGTGACTGCAGAGATTCCAGAAATGGCAAGGTCACGCTGAGACCCGCTGCCCGCAGCACCGTTCGTCGATTCGCAGTTGTCCGTCGCATGTGCAGTTCTCCCGCTGCCTGATCAAACAGGAAGTTCCTCACCGACCCCAGCATAGGCTATCGGTCGAGCCATCGCCAGCCCTCAACCACCGGATCCGGACCCGGATGACAATTCCCGCCGACCTGCGCGCCTGAGAAATGCATCGGATGTCACGATCGCTTCAACCACCACAGAAAACCGATTGCCACCGCTTTTCAATTGTCTCAAGGCCTCCTCAACCGTACACCTGTCATAGTACTCAAGACCGCGTCCCAGCGAATACACCAGCATTTTTTCGGTAAATGCCTGAAAAAAACGATCTTTTCGGCCGCGCAGGATCCCCAGCAACTCGCCGGGTCCCGCAAATCGATCACCGCCCGGCAGCTCACCGGATGCATCCACCACCTTGCCCGCATCCTCGTCCCGCCACCGCCCCACCCCATCAAAGTTCTCAAAACCCAGCCCCAGAGGGTCCAGAATTCTGTGACACACCGCACAGGCTGCATCACGCCGATGCAACTCCATCTTCTCTCGCAGACTCATGCCTTCAGCAGCACTGCCCGCCTCCTCCAAAGCCGGCACACCGGCAGGGGCCGGCGGAGGCACCTCGGCAAGGATGTTCTCCAAAATCCACTTCCCCCGCTTCACCGGACTGGTACGTCCTGGATTCGATGTCAAAGTCAGAATGCTGGCATGAGTCAGCACGCCGGTTCTCTGAGTCCCCGCCAGTGAAACCCTCACAAAATCCTCACCCTGCACACCCGTCAGGCCATAGTGTCGAGCCAGACGTTCGTTCACAAACGAATAATCCGCCGACAGAAACTCCTCAATTGACCGGTCCTCCTGCACTATCGACGCAAACAAAAGCTCGGTTTCACGCGCCATCGATTTCCGCAGCGCGTCATCGAAGTCCGGATACACCTCAGGATTTGGACGCACGTCCGCCAGATTTCGCAGGTTCAGCCACTGGGCCGCAAAATTGCGGCTGAGCGCCTCGGATTTCGGATCCCGCAGCATCCGCCGCGCCTGCTGTCGCAGGACGTCTCCGTCCAGCAGACGCCCCGTTTCCGCCAATTGCAGCAGTTCTTCGTCAGGCATTGAGCTCCAGAGAAAATAAGAGAGCCGCGAAGCGACCTCAAAACTGTTCAGGGCTCGATCCGCTGCGTCGGCCGGAGGATCGGCCTCCACCCGAAACAGAAAATCGGGCGAAACCAGCACAGCCTGCAACGCTACGTAAACCCCATAGTCGTACGTCTCTGACTGCTCCGCCATTGTCCGTTCCACCAGGGTTACATATCGCTGGACTTCCTCGTCCGTCACCGGACGCCTGAAGGCCCGACGCATGATCGGTCGCAGCACTCCGTCCGCAGCCTGCTGCACCGAACTACCCTCCCCGGGACGACTGCTCACGAACCTCCTGTGAGTCTCG
>Ga0209985_10000298_pt1 | contig 55739 bp, 75 predicted proteins | sample NOAtaG_FD_187305 | JGI IMG/M metagenome (GOLD analysis project Ga0209985, IMG submission 187305) | Freshwater lake microbial communities from Lake Erie, under a cyanobacterial bloom - NOAA_Erie_Diel6S_1000h metaG (SPAdes) (version 2) | ecosystem: Environmental > Aquatic > Freshwater > Lake ... | reverse complement strand
AGGCGGCGGAGATGGCGAGGAGATTGGCGAAGTGATGGCAGAATTTCTTGGGTTCCCGGATTGCACTGGGTTTGACGAGCGGAATTGTATTTGGGAGGTGGGCAGATAGTTGCGTGAGCGTTGACTGGACTTTGTTGCTGGTGAACTGGAGGGTTAGTGATGGAAGAATACGAATACACGGAGCACTGGATGCAGCGGATTGTTGATAGGCTGGATCGGCTGATTGCGCTTGTCGAGGCGAAGGCGGTTGCGGATGTACTTATGAATGACGCCTGCATTCCTTCCGGTACCGTAGCCGACGAGCCAGCAAAGGTGGCAGAGCCGGAACATCCGGCAGGACCGAAGCCCGATCCGGGCGAAGGGTATCGGATCCTGAAAAAGGATCCGCCGGAGGATTTGCAGCCAGGGGATGAGCATGAGCTAGTGGCAGGTCAGTGGGTTGAATCGTTGTACGCACGCGCACGCGGAAAGCAGGTGCTAAGCATCTGGTATCGTCGCAAGATCGGGACACCACAGCCACCCGAGCCGGAATACCGTGAGCCGGTGCTGCCTGCTGATGCCGGGAAGGAATGCGAGTTCAGCAATGACAACGAGAATTGGCATCGCCGAAAGCTAGCGTACTGGATCAAGTCCGAATATGGCTTCGTCTGGTGGAGCGACTTTGGCGACCTATACAAATACGCTCGCATCCGTAAGGACGCCTAGTCAGGTAAACGATCACGGAGGTTGAGGCATGATCTGGTATTTGTTTTCAGCGTTCGGGTTGGTCCTGGCTGTTGTCTGGATGGGGTGGGCGGTCGCCGACAGTGCGTACCGTGTGTTCAAGGAAATCAACGAGAGGGAAGACAGGTGAGTGAGTTCATTGAATTGCAGTTGGCGGATGGTGCTGCCTGGGTTCGGGCAGACAAGATCGTCGCGGTCTTGCCGCACAAGTTTCGGTACATGGATGGCAGCGGGTATCGCGAAGCAAACGGAAGTATGTTGCTACTTCAACTGACCCCTGGCGAACTAATCGCCTTTGAGCGTCCGAGCGAAGTCCTGGCGAAGATCGCGGAGGCGACCAGTGCGAGTCAGTCTTGAGATACCTGACGGCCTGCTACCGGAGGAGGGAGTATCGGTAATCCTGGATGAGCTACAGCCCTGGGATTACTACCTGACCAAGACAGCCATCAGGCGCAACGGAGCCCTGCCAGATAACCAGATAAGGCCCATAGTCACCCTGGACAGCCAGTTGGGCTTTCGTGCTCCCAGCGGGGCGGAAATCGGGGTCTACGTCGACGTGCTGAAAATCGTTGACAAGTACGATCTACGTTCACCAAACAGTGAGTTTGACGACTCAGAGCTATACAAGGCCCGGTGGGTGACTGGCCAGCTTACGGCGACCTGGACGAAACACCTTCGTCCGGTGTACCAAATTCTGTGGGACGGAGAGTTCGTAACTAGCCCTGTTGCAAGGGTGAGGGAGTGAGGCAAGCATGACAACAAAAGAGAGTCTGGCAATCAAGGCTGGAGACAAGCTGGCATTCAGTTACCGTAGCATGGGTCCGTATGCTCGCTGGGATATTGTGGAGGTTGAGAAGGTCACGCCGACCGGGATCATCGTCATGGTGAACGGAATGAGGCTCAACCCGGACCTGACAGTTCGCGGCAGGCAGAGCCCTTTTTACTCGACTCCAAATCGAGGACAGCCCGTTACGAATAAGATCCTCGACGAGCTTGAAAGGGACCGGATCATTCGCGGCATCCGATCGAAAGTCGATCGTGCTGAGTGGGCCAAATACTCGACCGAGCAGCTTGCTACGATCCTCGCCGCCCTTGAGCGAGGCTGAGTTCCTGGTCAGCAAATGGAAAGGGCCGCTATCGTTTCACCTCGATAGCGGCCCTGATGAATCGGGAAGTCTCTCGCAAAGAACCCGGTTCACCCCGTCTCACTCTCTGTACGGTACGGCAAACCCTTCATCGAGAAGGTACTGATTGAGGCTTTCCTGCTTGCCGTCTGCATCGCCGAAGACTTCTACAAGATACCGCCCGAAGGAATCGGCCTGCTTCTTGGTCTTCAGCGTGCGTATCACCAAACCTGAGTGAGACTTCACCCATCTTCGTGTTGCTTCGGTCGCGGCGTCCCCGGCCTTCTTGGTAGATCCTTTGACTTCCGGGCAGTCCACGCCCAGGAGTCTTACCCTCTGCTCCGTGGTTGTGCGAAACCCCAGGTCGATCACCAAGTCCATCGTATCTCCATCGACGATGGAATCTACTTTGGCTGAGTAAACGAACTGGGGCTCGACTCTGGATTGCGAATAGACTGCGACAGAAAGCAGCGCGACGGCAAACCACCGGCTCACTTCTTCACCTCACTAGCGACACGAATCAAACTCTCAAGGGTGGAGTACCCAACATGCCGGAACCCGCTTCGGATCAGCGATATGTACGAACGAGACACGCCGATTCTCTTGCCGATTTCAGTCCCGGACATGAACGGAAGCAGGCTCTCGATCATTTCTCGGCATGAAGCGTAGACTTCTTCCTTGGCTTCTCTCTCAGCTTCGAGAACCTTGAGATACTTCGCCAGAGTCTTTCGGGCTCGCTTCGATGAATCGCCAAGGTCACTAGATGCCTTGCTTACTTCAACAAGTTGGGTGCTCATTTTTTCTTTGCAGGCTTCGACTTTCCAGCGACATTCAGCGCGATTGCGACTGCTTGCTTCTGGGGCTTGCCGGCCTTTATCTCCTTCTTGATGTTCGCCGAAATGACCTTCTGACTCGAACCCTTTTGCAGTGGCATTTTACCACCCTCCATGAGAAAGTAAACACGCTGCTCAACATAGGTGAACATTCACCAATCCCGCCTGCCGGATTTGAACCGGCAACTTTCGCATTGCTGCGACTGTGTTTCCTGGATACACCACGGCGGGACCAACTACCAAAGCGGCTGATCTTCTGCGGCAATCCCTTCGCGCCCCCAGTCCTGGCCGGTGATGCCTTCGTTGGTTCGCTCAATGAATCGCCACTCGCTTTCGATCATGCCGCCAAGAATGACCATCAGGAAAGTTTCGACAAATCCCATCGCTTTCTCCTTGTTGAAAACCACAAAACCAAAACCAAAAGGATCGGGCCAGATTTGAACTAGCACCTATGACCGCCGCCATCGCTCTGCCGTTAAGCTACCGATCCAGTCGCCGTCTCTCCGGCTGTCACGCCTAGTCCCGCTGATTGCTCTCACGGACTTCCCGATTGCGCGGGACTTGTCACCACGGCTTTCTGGATCAAATGGATCGGGCAGGAATTGAACCTGCTTTCCTGTTGGCATTGGAGGAAAAGCTAACAGTCGTAAGTAAGCCACAGTGGCTTTTGAAACTACGGAGTCTAACCGTCTATCTCAGCCATCAAATCGAACTGCTATTTTTCCTGCGTGTCACCGTCCACGCCGCCGATCCAGTCTCCGTCAAATGTTCTTGCCGTGTCGCTCCTGCGTTCCCTTCTCACCAAACGCAAGTGGATGGTAGTCCCATCCGCTTTCGCAGTCGCCCTCAATAACGCCCATCAGCGAATCGGTCCACCATACTTCGATCTTACCTTCAATCCCAAGATCAGCGTGATTCGTAGACTCTGGCCACGCTTCAAGAAAAGCCAGTAGTTCGCCAATGGCCTTCAGTTCGTCGGCATTGTGCTGGAACCGGCAAGACTTCTGAATATCAAGTTTCAGCTCCAACTCATCGTGCATCTTTTTGACGCAATCCAAGCACCATCCGGTATCGCTGTGGTTGCAGTTCTGCAAGTGTGGCATTGTCATTGTTTGTGACCCTCGCTCTTTTGATACCAAAACAAAACAAACAGGAACACGCTCACGGCTCACCCTCCACGGCTGGCGGCTTAGGAAGTGGCATCCAGTGAGACGCCTTGCGAAAGCGGTCACTCCTGCCAAGGCCAATCGTGATCCATTCGCTCAATGCATTTTTGCCATGCTCCGCAGGGTAGTACAACAGCACGTTGCTATCCGGTGCCGTGTCGATCGGTTGCCATCCGGTCAACTTCCGCAGTTCCGCAACTTCCTTTTTCAGCCGCTTGATTTCCTTCGCCTGCTCTTCACTGTTCGCAACTGCCGCGACAAGTTGGCTCAACAAATCAGAATTGACTAACATCACTCACCCACCTCAAGTAAACCGCCAAGATCAGCAAAAAAACCGCCACGATGCCGACTAGATCGTGAAGCGACAGCGACCCGTTCATGTCATTGCCTCAAGGTAAAAAGCTCTGCGAGCAAGGGAGTCACTCGCAGAGCCCCGAAGAATCCCAGGCTGGTTATGCTTATTGTCCGCCTGTTCCAGCTATGCGGAGCCCTGACAAGTGAGGGTGTAGCGACTCACCTGCCTACAGGTATCACACTTGGTCGGCTTTTGGTATCAGCATCCGCCTTTCGGCAGGGTATGAGTACAGTGATATTTTACCAGAGTCGATGTCTTCTCTGTCCTCTTTGCAAGCGACCGCTCGAAGAAGATCCTCGATCGCCGCTTCAGGCCCAATGAAGTTCGGACCTTTGCCCCATTTCGTACCACACGGAGCCTTGATCGGCTTGCCGTCCACCAGTTTCGTCGGCTGGCTTTTGATAATCTCGGCAACAACGTGCATGATCGGAATGCCCATCTTTTGGCATTCGCTCAGGATGTAGACGATCAGGTCGCCGCAAGTATCGGCGAACGCAACCATGTCGATCGACTCTTGGCCCGTCTCGCTATTGAGGACAAGGGCCTCGTCAAGCTCGGCGACTTCGGCTTTCAGTGCCATGTAAAAATTGTCGGCACGATCCATTCCAAGATTCGTCAGGCTCGTACTAACAGGCTGCAAGAACATTCGATTCATGCCTGCAATCATCTGGTCAATATCCGGGAACGTAACGGGCTCTCGTTCTTTGCTCACAACAAATCCTTTCGTGAATGACTTACTGACAACGCATGAAGTTTACGAATCGCTCAACAGTTCGTCAAGTGCCGTGTAAAGATAAGTCTCGGTTTTGTTCGGCATGGAGACAGCGACTCCCTTTCGGGGGTCGCTGGAAGTCTCGGTTCCGTCCCGGCACCTCGACAGCAATGGGCGATTGTTACGCGATAGCCCAGGGAAACCCTCACTCTCTCGCGCTTGCTTTTTACCGTTGCCTGGAGTCGTCAGCATGACAGCGGGAACACAAGACCGTCTATTGGGACCGGACGGTGCGGAGTCCTTTCGGAAAGATTTTCCCGGCCAATCGATCTGTGCTTTCGCCTTGGATGCTTGGCTTGGCCGGATGCCGAACGTATTGACTTTGCAGTTCGGCAAGGTACTATGTTGGTGTCACTTTCTCCGGTGACGCCAGAAAGAGCCCCGTCAGCGCCTTGCCTCGCTGATGGGGTTTTTTATTTGGTGTTCCCGATCCAGGAGTTTACTTCTTCCTGGCAGATGCGTCTTGGTGCGTTAGGGTTCACCAGACTGTTAAACTCTGTTAGGTCGTAGTCGTGTGGCCTGCTGGCCATCAAGGCCGCAAGCTGTCTCGCTTGCGGCCAGTTACCTTTGTGAATGACCACCGAACTATTGCACTGCCAGCATGTCACCAGTACGGCGAATGGCTTGTCGAGTGCCTTGGCTCGGTCGGGTCCATTGGCGATTTCGTGGACGCAAAGCCTGCTGAGTTGTGGCATGGCTCGATTGCGTGGCCTGCTTGGGCTTGCCCCGCAAATCTCACACTTGCCTACCTGCTCAATCAGGTTCTTCCGCAAAGAGGCCACCGCCTCCATCAGAAGTTTCCTTTTGTTGCTTATCCGCTTCATCGCCATAGCGTCTTGTTGTCCTCTGTCCTATGTACTTGCCGCACTTGCCGCAGTGGACGCGAATGCTTCCATCTGGCTTGGGCGTGTCCTTGTAGTTGGCCGGATTGTTACAGCACCACTCGGAGCGCGGCTGACTCAGAAAGGGAGTTCGGAATCCTCATTGAGACTTGGATTGCCGTTCGTCGAAGTACCGTCGCCAAAAGATCCTCGCGGTGAATCGCTGCTTTGGTTCTTCGGTTGAATGGAAAGCGACATGAACTTTTGCCCTGCCTTCTCCCCCTGCTTGATTTCCTTCGTCCATGCAGACAGCCAGTAATCAACTCCGTTGACGTTGATCGATCCTTTGAAGTCAGGATGATTTTCGCTTTGCTTGCGATCGTTCTTGAAAAGACTTCCGCGATTCGTATTGTCCCAACTCATAGCTTCCTCCGAATTAAGATTTCGACCCTTGGGTTCTTGGAGTCTACTTCCCATTGTACCGGGTGGTAGTGGAACCCAGAGTCATTTTCAATGACGCCAGCTTTCTCGAATCCGTCCCATGCGCGTTTCATCGCATTCATAAAGTTGTCTCGGTCGATAGTCCTCCTGCTTCTCTTGAACGCCGTAATGTAAACATCTGCCTCTTGCCATCTTGGGGCATCAACCCCAAGCCTGTTCAGTTCTGACAGTGCGACCAGTGCCGCCTCTGATTTCTGGACACTAGCCAGTTTTGATTTCTTTGACCAATGCCCAGGCCGATTCGGAAATAGCATTGGATCGGGAAAGGAAACCACCAGCCGTATTTCGTTGATCGTCACTTGATTGCTTCCAACTGCTCTAATGCTTCACGCAACTGCTTCTTGAGTAGGTCAAGGTTGCCAATGCTCTGTGCGAAGTTGAGTTGCTCGCAGACGGATCGTACTGCAAGAATCTTGTTGCTGGCAAGTATCGCGCTGCACGCCGCCTGGACTGGTCCCTTGCCGTTCTCGACGGTCGCTCGCCGGTCTGCTAGCCATGCCTCAAGGGCGCCGTACTTCCCTTCGCGAAGCTGCCTGACAATTGGTTCGACTTCAGCCATAAACGATCCAGAGGGCATTAGCCCCTGTGCCTTCTTCCCGGCGTCTCCGTTCCCGGCAATGACTCCGAGCAGGAAGACGCTCAAGTCTCGTTCGTGCTCTTTGCTAAGAGGCTCTTTGTTTGCTGCCATACAGTTCGTGCATCCCCAAGTCTGAAAGTTTTAGCCTCCAGTCGATCGTTCTCATTGGCATGAGCGGAAGGTTTCTCGGTGGCTTGTAACCGTACTTCCGAAAGAACCATCCTTCAAGCTGAAGGAATGATTTTTCTGGATGGTACTTCTTCCAACCAAAGTAGAGTTTTCTCCAAAGCAGTTCCGTGTTGGAATGCTTTACTCTTGGCTGGCGTTTCACCAAGTCTCCTTCTTTCGTAACGAATCGACCGTCCTCCATCATCACCCGGCGAACACTCTTTGGGTGCTCGTATCCACACGAAGGGCACTTCGGCCCTTTGTTGCGTTCGGTAAAACAGTTCGGGCAAACGATCCCCTCTTGCCGTTCACCTTCACGGATCTTGTCTCGGTGCATGTTCGATGCCGCTCGCTCGGTCATTTTCCATAGTTCTTCCCAGGGCTTGTCCTCGTTCGGACTTCCGTGGTTGTGCCGGTATCCACCATGATCGGTAACTAGGCAGTGGTCTTTGGCAGGGTTCTTCGGGTCGGCTCTCATGCCTCGCCCGATCGTCTGGATAGCAGATGCAAGGCTCCCGATTGGGGTAGCGAGAATCAGGTGGTAGGTGCATGGAAAGTCGATTCCCTCCCTGAGTTTAAATCGGCAGGACAGCCCCTTGATGTCACCAGCAACATACTGCTCGCTGATTTCGTCCCAGGCTTTTCGAGACAGCCGGTATGTCTTGCCGTCTAGGTAGGCGTCGGTCGCGTCGATATGACACCAGCGAACGCCGGTCTTCTCAAACTGCTGCGTCAGCCAGATGCTTTCCGGTTTGCCCGGCGCGTACAGCATGGCGTGTCGTGCGTCCGGGTTGAACTTCTTCCAGTAGTCAACAACATCGCCAACGATATGCTGCGTGAACTGCTTACGCTCTTTGCCGTTCAGCATGTACTCGCCGGTCACGTTCCGCTTGATCTTGTGGAGGTCTGGAATACTGATCGTTTTGACTAGGGCAGGCACAAGAGCACCGCAGTCGCGGTACTGCTTCATCGTGCCGGAAACAATCAGTTCGTCAGCCCAGTCGCTCATGGCGATCGGTGTGGCTGTTAGCAGCACAATCGCCGCCTTGGCCTTCTTGTATTCGTCGAGGATCTTCTTCATCACCTTCGTCTTCTGGAGGTGAGCTTCGTCAACGATCACGACACCGGCGTCAAATAGACTCCACTGGTTCTTCTCGAATACCCTGGCCGCTTCTGTGTCTGCACTGCTGATCTGGACCTTCGCATACGCATCGAAGTAGTCTGGGTAGTCTGCTGCCCGGATTCCGTGTTGAATGCCGAGCGCATTGAACCTTGCTGAAGTTTGACCTATCAGCAAACGCCTGTTGACGTAAAAGTTGGCACCGACCCCTTTGTGTTGAGCCCATCGAATAAGCTCAATCGCCATCCGTGTCTTTCCGCAACCAGTCGGACCTTGGAGTACCACCGACTTCCCTCGCTCAAGGAGCGGGATCGTCCTAGATATTCCATCGTGTTGCGGAGTCCAGAGGTCGGTGCCAAGCTGAAACATCGTCACTTGCCTTTCAGATCATTCAGCCAATCGTAAATCTTCGTGATGTTAAACCGAAGTATCTTGAAGTCTTCCAGCCTTCCAAGATCGCTCGCAATGTCTCGCAGTTGCTTTTGTAGGGAGGCAAGTGTGTCCATAGCATCCTGAACCGCTTTCGGGCTGGATGTCGGGGTTTTGCCTACCTGCTCGATTTCTTCCTTGAGAGCCTTCTTGCGTTCCTGCTTGTCTTCGACCGACGCAATCTCTTGCTGTCGCTCCCTGGGAATCTCAGCGATTTTGGAAACTGCCGATGCTGGCAATTCCTTGGCAACCTCTTTGATTTCCTCCGGGCTTTTCTCGATTACATCGGCAACCGCAAGATCCCTAAAGACTTGGCGTTTGCTTCTCTGGGTAGCTTCGGCAACTGCTGCGACGGCTTGAACCTTGTTCGTGCCTTCGCTCGCATCCTGCATACGTCGCTGGACCATCTTCTGCGTAGCAAGAGCCCGTTGTGCAGGCGTCATGTTCCGCCGCATGAACTGCCATTTCTCCATGAAGGCCATAGCCTCTGACAGCGTGTCAAAGATCATGTCTTCCGTTTTGAAGGGCAGTCCATGCTTCTTGCAATAGTGATAGCGACGGTGGCCGTCGATGATATATCCCTGGCCACTCCAGACGATGATGGGATCGCGAGCCCCGCCACTAGCTTTGATGTCCTCCTCAAGTGATCGGTCGTCGTCCTCGTCGCAATCAGGAAGAAACGCCGCTAGTTCAGGATGGATTTTCAGTTCCATAGGACTCCCCATTTCTGATGACCACTGAGCAAAGTTGCTCGTCTTCGTTTGTCCTGGTTACGACTTCCATCAGCATTTGGAAATCGTTGACCTTTAGCATTTCGTCGAGGGCTTCCAGCGTATCGGTGTCCATTGCCGAACCGTCTTCACAGACAAGCAGCCTGAGAGTTGGGTTAAGCGCGATCCCGATGCTAGTCGAGATTTTTACCCGATCCGCCTTGTTGATCTGGCTAAACGGAAGCCCGTTGTAGAGAACGCCATCATCGGAAAGAGACAGTCCAGGTACAGGCCATTTGGCCTGCTGAATCATCTGGACCTTGCTTTCCTCGATTTCCTTCAGGCGAGCCGTCTTGGCCTCGCTTTGCTTGCGAAGGTCTGCCAGTTCCGCCTGCTTTGCTGCTCTGTCCTTGTTGGCCTGGACTTTCTTGTTGACTTCGGATGCCATCGCCATCTGTTGCTGAATGACTTCCAGGTCTTCAACGATTGGCTTTGGCCGCTTCTCAAGTGCCGCTAGGTGATCTTCAGCACTTTGGACAACCGCTACCAATTCGTCGTGCTTCCTCTGAAGCTCGGCAATCTTGGCGGTAATTGCCTTGATGTCCTCCTCGGCTCGTTGAATCTGGAATCGATGGGCCTTCGACTCCTGATCCATCAGCATGATTTCTCGCTGGGCGTCGTTCGCGGCCTTCATCCGTTTCGACAAATCGCCAACGTCTACCGCCTCGGCAGGTGCGTCGTCGTACTTCGGCATGGCGTCAAAGACTGCTTTCGCGGCAACGCCCTGCTTGTTGATAACGGTGCGCTCGGCGTACTCCTCTTTGAACTCCTTGTCTAGTTCAGTGAAGTCCAACCCAACTAGATCGACCAGTAGCTTTCGCTGGTCCTGGGGTTTCATCCTCTCGAACTCCAGCGGGTCGAACGCTTTCATCGAGTACAGCGACCGCAACAAATCCCTGGGGCTACCGGCAGGATCGCCAGTCGAATCTAGCAGTTCAAACTCCTCGGATACGCCACCTCCGACTTTGCGCTTGAAGTGGAACCGAACAGTGAACCCTACTTCATCGTGAAGGGATCGCTCGCCCGACAGCTTAACGTCGATGAATCCCTTGTCCTCTCCTTCGCGAAGGGGAACCTCGGGGAAGTCCTTCATGCCCGATCGACCGCATAGGGCAATCAGCAAAGCCTTGAGAGCCGAAGTCTTGCCCTGGCCGTTCTTGCCTCCAATCAGGTACAAGTTGTGTCCACGCAAATCAAACTTCACTTCCTTCACACCCATCACGTTATGGGCGTGCAATTCCAATACTTTCATCGTCACTCCTCAGAGAAAAAAGAAACTTCAGAACCCTACCAAGGGATCTGGTCGCCAGAAGGTGTCGCGGCAGCTTCGCCGTCGAGCTTTTCAGTTACATCGGAATCGGTAAGCGGCTTCCATCCAAACTTGGCACAGATTTTCTCGTACCCAGTTTTGATGTCGTCGATCCCTAGCTTTTCTACCAGAGTCCAGGAGCGAGTCTGGAAGACTTCTTCAAGCAGTTCAAACTTACCCTGCTTGTCTGCGGCAGACTGGCTTGGATACGCCTTGAGCATTGCCTGCTTTAGTTCTTCCAGTGCAATCTTCCTGATGTTGTGAAGTCGGGTTCGCTCGCCTTCGTCAACGAACAGGTGTTCCGATCCTTCTTTCGGATCGAAGGCCGACATATCGCCGCCAAGGTTCAGCGTGCTGATATGCGGCAGGAAAGACTTGAATGTCGGGTTCTCGATGATCGCCCCGTCCATCTGGTTCGATCGATCCTTGAGTACAGTCGCCGTCCGAATGACTCGCAGCATCTTCCCGTTCTCGTCCATTTCCTGCTCACGCTGCATCAGCACAAGCAAGCTGGGCTCGTATCCGGTTTCCGTTTCGCCCTTCATTTTGACGCCAGACTTTTCAATCTGCTTCTTGCCGTCTTCGTCTTCGTAGTGGGAGTATTCGTATCCCTGACGACCAAGCATCAGGATATGACTGGGGTGCGTTAGATACCGCTCGGTGAACGGTGCCCACTCTTGCTTGATCTTTCCCCAGTCGTCAAACGTAATACGCCTCCTGGCCCACTCTGGCTTCTTCGCCATGTATGCCTTGATAAGCTCCTGCCAGAAGTGCGTAATCGAGTCGATGATTAGGATGCCGTTGACTCGCGCAACCTGATCCATGTCTTCGAGGAGGGTCGCAAATGCTCGCGTCTGGTCCACCTGAAGCTCGATGCCGTTTCGCTTCATGGTTTCCGCCAGCCAGTTCGATCCGGTTTCCGAATCGACCATGTAGACCTTCCCATGCCCTCCGGGAAGCCCTCGCTCCTTCAGTAGATTGTGGAGCCCGACCGCGATGTCTGCTGCGGTGAAGGTTTTCCCGGACCCCTGAAGTCCGAGAAATCCAGACTTGAGATAAGACTGATTGAACTCTAGTTTTTTGAATGCCACTTGTTTTCTCCTTGTTGGCCAGATTGTACCACAATCGTACCGCCCGGCCCTTGGAGCGTCAAGTAGGCTGTCAACTATTTTGCTGCCCGGCCCTTTTGTGCCGTGGTTTTCCTGGGTGAACCTTCTTCCCAGAGTTCTTCGCAGGCCAATCCTCGCGGAGTATTTGGGCTGGCCGTTGCGCAGTTGTGTCGAGCTCGGAAATTCTTTCTGGCACCTGGGCTGATGTTGTGCCCGTACTTTGAGTCACCGGCGTGAATTAGTCGTTCTGCCCCGTTTTGGCAAACCTTCTTCATCACCTTCTTGCCGGGTCGTGTCGAGCGACGAACCTCGCCGCACTCCATTTCCTCTTTTGCTTCGTGAGTCCTGGACACGCTAGCCTCCTACTGGTGTTGGTTTAGGAAACGCCATTCCCGCAGGCCCGTAGCCAATCATCACGGTGTATCGATGTTTGATTGCAGCGTCGATGGATGCTTCGGTCCATTCGTGAACCCCGTCGCCGTTCCATCGCTTGCCCCAAGAGTTGAGGTTCTTGATGTTCCCGGCCTTGGATCGCATCCAGAAGAACGTCGAGTGACCGCCGCCCTCCGGTCGCCAAGCCCGAACGATTTCCTGGTCGGCACTGTTGCCCCAAAGCAGCCCGATCTGGACTGGTAGTCCAAGGTCGATCCACTCAAACACTTCCTTGCTGGTCCGCATTGGCTTCGTAGCGGCCAGCTTGTAAGCGTAGGCGATGCCTGGAGGCTCGTTTGGGTTGTACCGCGAAGGATAAGGCCAATCGCTTTCTAGGCACAGTCCATGCGTCGTAGCGACCCACTGACCACCGCTCAGGGTAGAGCCTCGGTCGCCGACAATCCCGTCTCGTTTCTGCGAGAGGTAGTACGCAGCCGCTCGCGAGAACTGAATCTTGCGTCCAGTCTCCAGCCAGTAGCAGCCCCCAAAGACTCCAGCCAGCGCGTGCCCCTGACAAGCCCCCTGAGTGCTTTGATCCAGAATGTCGAAAACCCCGGTCGGGTCAGAGGTGATGTCCAACCTGGGTAAAGCATCACGAAACCTTGCATAAAGCTCGGCATGGTCAACGCCACGGTTTTCGAGCATCGAATGCCGCTCGAACTCCCACGCATACCCAAGCCGTCCCTCTGGCAGTGTCATTGTGCCTCCAGTGCGGCAGCGATTTCATTGAAAGCCTTGTACCAGTCTTCTCGCGTGAAGTAGCCACGCCGGGCCTGCTCGGCAATCATGGCTCGCCTAAGCTCCTGCTGCCAAACCCCCCATTGCTGGCATATCTCCTGGGATACACACTGCTTGGAGGCGAACTTTTTGTCGATTTCTGCACCTAGTGACAAGATGTCACCAACTCCAGAACCCCCTATTCCGTAGAGGCGATCGGCCCCCTGCCGATACCATCCGGCGATCTGCTTGGACAGACCTGGATCTGCTGGCCGGTACTGTCGGACGACTGCGCCGACGTTGTAGTCGTTTGGAACCGGGGGAACCGGCCCCGGTCCCGGTCCTGGTCCCGGTGAGGGGTCGGGAGTCGGAGGAACCGGGAACGGGCTTCCCGCGATTTTGACCACAACCGTCCGACGAACGATGCCAAGGTCAGGATCGAATCCGATGGCCTCGACAACGTAATCACCCGGAGCCCCGGTGAGAATGAATACCTGCACTCCTGGGGCCTGGGAGAGCGGTTCAAGATTACCGAACTCCTGGACGGTCTTCCTTGCGGTTACGTCCACAAATTTCATGTTGTGCTCGACCGTCACCTTTGCAGCGGCAACGACCGTCGCAGACTCCAGGCCGTCAGCGATTACGGTGTTCCCGTAAACCTGGGGCTGGCTTGTCGCCTTGATGGAAACAGCCTTGGTTTCCTGGGCGATCAGGTTCAGTTCGGCCTGCTGGGCGAAGGCAGATACGGACACCAAGGCCCAAAGAATCAGTGTTCTCATGGGGCTCACAGAAGGGAAATGATCTTGAGGACAATCGCAAGAATCTCGTCGGCATTGGCGATTAGCCAATCCAGGAACTTTACTCCGTCTCCCGGTGCTTGGGGGCGAGCGGCAAGTTCCAGCAGAACCGAATCCATCGCATCGCCGTCCTTGAGGATTTTCTGAATCCCCTTCTTCTGGTCTTCGGTGAGGTTGTCACGCCGAAGCTGGCTGCGAAGGAACATGCGAAGCAGTGGCCGATTGCCAAACATTCGCTGTCGTCGCTCAAGAATACCGCCCGTCACTAATTCATCACTCATTGCCTGTCCTCCTAGTTGTTCTGGAACTGACCCATCTTCTTCTCTTGCTCGGCCTTTTGCTTTGCAGCTTCCTTTTCGGCCTTGCGTTCTTTCGTCCTCTTGGCAAGCATATTCGCGATCGACTGAAGTTGCAAGATTTCCTGTCGCTCTTGCTCCGAAAGTCCCGGAAGCTCTGCCGTAGGATAGTAGGTTCGTAGGAACTGCTTGGCCCCGCGATTAACCATCTGCTGCTCGATGATTCCCCGCAACAACTGGTCTTTGACGGCAGGGGAAACGTCGGTAATCTTCACGCCAGTCAGAAGGTTCAGCGCTTTGACTGCTGGATTTGACTTCCTTGGATCGGTCAACTGTCGAGCGATCGTCAGGAATGGGCTGATCGGAGAGTTTGCCGCAAAAAACTCGATGCCCTGCGATCCAGGATAGGTGACAGCCTTTTCCTGCCCTGTCACGTTGGCAAGGATTCGACCGATTGTAGGGTCGGTGTCGGAAAGCTCTCGACCCCCCTGTGGTGTTCTTTGAAAAAAAGTCTCTCCAGATATGTATTCGATGGGTGCCTTGACTAGCGGGTTCATGCGACTCAGTAGTTCGCCACCACCGCCGCGAATCCCACCACTCAGGAACGATAGAGGATCTTCAAACGCAAACCCGAACCCAGTCAGGTATCGGTCGGTATCGGTCGGCGTTCCTTCTGCTAGCGGTGTTCCTTCAAGGGGGATACTTACCGACTCTGCGATGTAGTCTGGTGTAAGTTGATCTGACTCCGAAGAACTTGCGAGCCCCTTGATTAGCTGCGCCTGCGGTCCTCCCGGTCTGCGGATCAGTTCCAAGAACTCCTCTGGAATTGTTCCTCTTGAGAACTTGTAGAACGGGAACAGTCTTGCGAGAACCTGTAGCTCGGTCTTCGTGTAGGCTTTGGAGGAGTAGTCCACCTGTGCCGACGCGACCTTGCGTGCCGCCTGCACCGGATCGTACCCTTCGCGAAGTAGCTTAATCATCGGTGATGTTCTTGCCACCGCCTCGACGCCACCTCCAAGGTACTTACCTGCTACGATCCACGCCTGTTTGTCTACGTTGGCAAGATCACGCCAATTCCAAGACGTATCGGGCGTGCGGCCAGCGGCCTTCATCACAAGCTCTCTTGCGGAGAACATTTTGTTTCCGCGACCTGGGAGCGAGCCAAGGATTTCCTCGATCGAACCCGCAACCGGGTCCATCGTTTGGCCGACCTTGTTTGTTAGCTCGCCTCCCATTCGTGGGCCTTGTCCGCTAGCTTCCAGAATGCGGCCAAGGATTAGCGTTGCCTCGGTGTCGTCTAGCTTGTCAAGCGACTCTCCGGGGTTAAGCTTGAGCCATTCGTCCCGAACGGCAGGGATCGACTTCGCATCCTTTACGATGCCTCCTCGAAGCAGCGTTGCGGTGTCTTTCACCGACTGTACGGAGAACTGATTGCGAAGGACGTTTTTGATTGTCGCAGACATGAGGTTGCGAACGTGAAACGCTGGTCGCGTTCCAGTTAGGTAAGCCTTCTGCACGTTGAGGATAGCGTCAGTCGCATCCCTGATTCTGCTGACTGTTTCAGGCTGTGTGAATGGGCGGATGAACGACGTAAGGTTGTCGGCCATTTCCTTAGATATGTATGCTTCGCCCGGCTTAAACTTCGTCGGGTCCATCCCTCTGTCCATCATCGCCCTTGCGATTTCATACCCGAACCCTTCGGAGTTGGATATGTCGATTGGGTTGGATTGTGGCTGAAGAACTTCGAGCGGCTTTTGCGGAAGTCCCTGGGCCTTGAGCTTTTTGTTTTCTTCGCGGATCTGCTTGTTGATCGCAGCGACTCGCTGCCGCTCTTGCGTCGGAAAGATAGACTCTGAAACATCGCCAAGGAGTTTGGTTTCCCTGTCCAGATCGCCAAGTCTAAGCTGCATCTTTGCGAGAACCGTCGTCAGTTTGACGGTGTTGCCGCGACTCTTTTCGTATCCAATGACTCCCGGTTCGGTAAGCATCCTTGCCGCATTAGCGGTCTGGTTTCTTGCTCTGTCTGCTATGGATTCGTAAACCAGCCAGTCCGCCGCAGGGTGGTTCGGGAACATGCCCTGGTCGAGAAGTTCGTCCGAAGCGTTGTCCATGATCTTCGCAAACTCACGGTAGCGATTGGACTCTGCTGGCCTTTCAAGAGGAATCGGGTCTTTGCCTTCGGCAATTCGCTGTACGTTCTTCTCGCTGATTCTCTTGTTGGCTTCTCGTACCCTGACGTACTCCTCGTCGGTGACGTAGGTTGGCGGAATACGATCACTGTACTTCTGTGCTATCAGATTCTCGATGTCCTGGACTGGTGCGCTAGACTCGACAAGTTGGCGAATCTCTGGATCTAGCGTCACATCGTTGATGGTCTTGCGTGGATCGACGATGCCACGGAAAGCAGCCAGACGTTTCCTTTGAGACGGATCGTTCTGCCCGAACGGAGTCGTCTGCATTTCCATTCTGGTCTGCTCTGGCCCCTTGTATCTTGGGTAGTACGCAGACAGAGGATCTTTGTAAGTCTCCTTCGGGAGCCCCATGCGCCTCGTCTTTGCTATGCTGCTCGCAAGCTCAGACCTCATTTCCGTGACGATTTGCTGAACTTCTGGTGGGTAGCTATCTAGCAGGCTCTTGCTTTGAACCAAGTCCTGAATGACAGAGAAGTGAGCAGGAGATTTCACGCCCATCTTCTTCAGTCGCTTTACTGCCTGCTGGACTTCCGGTTCCTGTGCTGCAAGGACCGTCTTGTTGCGGAAAAGATCAGGGATGTTTCCGATTTGTGTCGGATCTGCAAACCCTGAATCCCTGAGTTGCGTAATCGATTCCTGAATTGGCAGCGGTTCCATCGCAAGCTGAGAAGTCGATTCGAGTAGCGATCCAAGCTCGTCCTGCTTGTCTCGGTCGAGCATCCCGACTTCGTTCAGTTTGGTAATCAGGTTGGACCTTGCCATTCGGACGGCAAAGTCTGTCTCCTGCCCCTGCCTGTACGATCGTTGTGCGTAGGCTTGTGCTGTCGGGCCTCTCGTTTCGTTGATCGTCTTATCCACCAGCCTTCGGAATGCGTCAATCGGTGCTCCTCGAATGCCAAGTGCCATAAGGGGCTCGCCAAACTGCATTCGCCGCATAGCCTTGTCGATGCCTGTTGCTATCTGCTGGTTCAGTTTGTCCGATCCCAGTCGTATCGGTTCCATGCCCGGAAGGTTGTAAGACGCCATTGGGCCCAATGGGCTTTCCAGTGCGGCTTGTCGCTGCGTCTGCGTCAGTTTGGCAAGCTCCCGGTCAATGATGTCCTGCTGCCGCTTGCTTGCCATCGGCAATAGCTCTTGGAGCGTAACGGTAGCCTGTGCCTGCCGTGGCCCGACTAGGCCCACCTCTTTGCCCAGGCGATCGGCCAAGACGAATCTGGCTTCTGGTGTCAGCCCGGCCTTGGATGCGATCCGGCCACCCTTTGAGAGAGATCCACCCATGAGGGTCAGTGGGGTTAGCGGATCGGTTACGATGTCAACCGCAAGCCCACCAAGAAAGTTCGTCCAGGTGTCTTGCGGTCCTGCTATTCCCGCCATCCTGAGCAAGTCGCGACCGGAAGTTCGGTTCTCTCCAGACAGCGGATCGGCCAGCGGTGCGAACGATGCCGTCCCTTTCCCGGCGATCAGATTGCGAACAACGTCGCCCGGAGTTCCTAGCAGGTTCCCGGCTTTCTGGAGTCCTCCCAGTGCAGTCTGCCCGTATCCTGCCAGTACGTTCTTCTGCTGCTCTGGGTCTTCAAGCTCGAAGTCGTATTTCTGCTCCTCCTGCTGTGGAGGGCGGAACGCCTGCATCGGTGGCGTCTGGAACATCGGTGGCAATCCACCAATGTTCGATTCTATTGACGGTAGTTGCGGAAGTTCCGGCAGCCCTGATTCAAATGGCATTTGCCCGAACATCGATCGAGGCGGTCGCCGTGCGCCGCCGAACATTTGTGCGAATGCTGGATCGACGAAGGACATTGGAACCTCTTATCAGAATCCGCCCTGACGAAGCTGCTGCTCTGTCATCTGCATGTACGACGCATCGTCGAAGATGCCACGCCCCTGCTGCATTGGTGGAGCGACCGGAATCACTGGGGCGATCGGACGCTGCATTTGAACCGGACGCTGCTGAGGCATTTGCAGTTTTGGAAATGTTCTTCGTCCGGTTCTGTTTGAAAGGCTATTGGCGTACACCCTGTTTTGAGCATTGACATAAGCCTCTTGCTTTTTGCCTGGAGGTGCATTGATTACATCGTCGTAGATCGAGTAGTCGCCTCCGAGTGTTCCAAACAGTCGGTTCGTTGGCTGCATGAAAGCAGGGTTGTATTGCTTCTGAAGTCCGACGTAATCGGAAAGCTCTTGAAGGGTTGCCTCGGTAGGCATAGCACCGTTTCGCATCATGCCTCCAATCGACCATGCAATCGAACTTGGATCGGATAGATCGGGGAATACTTTCCTAAAGACTGGGTTGGATTCTGTTCGGCTTACTTGATAGCCAATCTCCGACGGTTCCATCATTCCAGCGTCTATGGAAGCTCCTGGATTCATCGCTTCCTGCTGTTGAAGCCCTGGCTGTGGTGCTTGGCCTGTCATCATCCCGGTCAGCGATCCAACTATCTGACGCATCGTTTGCGGAGGTAGCATTGAGGCAAATGCTGCATTTGATGTCATTGCCCCAAGTGCCTGTGCTATACCTACCCGCAATTGCCCTTGTGCATTCTCCATCATAACGCTTAACTGCTTGGCTTCATTTTCAGCCTTTATCTGAAGCAGTTTCTGGCTAGCTTCTGATTCTTTGATTTGCCCTTCGGCCAGCATTTTGTTGACTTCGGTTTCTTGCTGTCTCGCCTCGTTGTCCATTTCTTTCAGTTTAAGCTGTGTTTCTCTGTCAGTGTTGATTTTGAGTTTGTTCGTTTCGGTTTGCATCCTTGCTACGTCGCGTTGTGCTTGATTCAAGTCCTTTTGGGCCATGAACTGCATCCCGGCTTCCGGGGCCGCTCCCATCGCAGCGCGAAGCGATAGCTCCTCGGTGGGTGCCATGCCGTACCGATCCATTGCAATCCGAGCGTACTTAATGTCCTCGAACTGCTTCATGCGTTCTCGCATACGCTGGCGATCTTCGGCTCGTTCTGCTGCCTTTCGCTGCTGGTACGGAGATTCACGTTGACCGAACTTCTCAAGGTTCATTGCGGCGTTGGCTTCTCGGCGAGATTGCTCAAGTGCTCGAAACTCCTCGCTGGTTGGTTTATTTGCTCGCCACTCGGCACCACGCTGCTTCATCGCCTGCCGCTCGGTTTCCATTTCCGCCCGGCGATCCATTTCTGCCATCAGGTTGATCGGTGCGATCCCGGTGCGATTATCTCGGCTGAGCGACCTGGGGTCGGTCAGTGCCCGTCGCGTAATGGATTCGTCTACGATCTGGTTGGCGATGTCGCGGCCCTGGTTCTGCATCTGCACCACGGACATAGGAGCCCCGGTCAGTCGATCGAGCCCGATGGTTCCGCTGTCGTTGACCCCGGCCCGAACGTCTTCGAGAAGGTTGGCTACGGTCGGCGTTGCCCCTGGCTTGAGGATTCCCCTGGTTGGCGTCGGCGGTGCTGGTGGTGCTCCCTGTTGTGCTCGCTTCATGGCGTTGTCGGTGCCACGGACTTGCGGCGTAGGCTGTCGCATTGCCTGCCCTGGAGTCTGCGGAGTAGGCGAGACGGGTGAAGGTCGATTGAACTGTCGCACTGGTGGAACCGGGGGTCCACTGGTCATATCCGGTGCCCGTAGTGGTGGAACCGGGGGTCCGCTGGTCATGTCCGGTGCATTGACCGGGACTGGACGCATCGGCCTTGCTGCAACAGGACGGGGCCCCATTTCTGGCAATGCGTTTGAAGTCCCCGACCCAAGTATTGGCGATGTAGTCATCCAGGGCTGGTCTGCCGAAAGCAGGGAGTTCACTCGCCCTTGCATCCCCCCAAGAAATGTTGGTAGAGTTTTCTCTAAAGGCTCTGTGCTCATAAGAGGCTGCGTTAGGATCGGCTTGTCGAGGCCCATCCGCTGTGCGATCGTCGGAGGTGCAGTCGGTTTTGGCGCAGCAGGGGGGCGGGCCAGCCTTGATCGGGACTGGGCTCGCATTTCGACTGTTCCGCCTTGAAATGCTGGAGATCCCGGAAGCAATTCAGATCCCGCTGACTGGTACGGCTGTGGCATGTATTCGCCGCCCGGTGCTGGGCTTGCCGCCTGCGGATTCCTCAGAACATAGGACAAAAGCTGTCTGTTCATGGCCTGCGGTTTTGGCTGGCCTTGCATGGAGTACGCGCCGAATCCACCGTAAGACATGATTCACCTACTGCTGGAAGACTTGTCGAACAAGGTTCACTGCCGCCGCGCCGGTCGATTTGGCGTAAACATTGAGCGTACTTAGCTTGGGAAGGAATGCGAACTTCTGCGGTGGAATCTCGAACAGCGGGTAGAACGTGGCCGAAACTTCCAGGCCAATCTGTACCGTGTGAGTCGAGTCAGCGTTGAACAGTCTGGTCACGCCGCCATTGCTCAGGCCCGACAACTCAAGGATTTCGTAGGTCGTCCCGATGTTCTGAGAGCCGTCAACAAACAGAGAACTTCCGGTGTCGAATTGGTACTGAGTGTTCGGAACCTCTGTCTTCACTCCCGATCGGCTGGCCCTTAGTCCGAAGTCCACTGTGATTTCGTTGGCCATTTCACACCTTCCGAAAGCAGAGATTATCCCATCGGTTCATGCCGGATCTTGCCGTGAACCCTTGCTGAACTACCGCCCAAAGGTACTCGTTCCGAACGTCCTCAATGATATACCATTTCCTGGCGATCGGCAGCAAAAAACGCTGGGTCATAAGCATGTCGCCAAGCTCATGCGACCCGTCGTCGATGATGATGTCAAACTCAAATCCAGAATCTACCATAGAGGATAGGCAGTCTGGTGATGATTGATCGAACAAAAACGTGGAAATTCTGTCTTCCTGAAACAGAACCTCTGGGCGAATGTCGAGCCCTGTGATCTGAGCGTTTGGGAAATACTCAGCCCACATTCGCAGGCTAGCCCCAGGCTTGTAGGATTCCCCGACAATCGGCACCATCAATTCGGGGTGTCCAATTCCTATCTCAAGGATTCTCACTGGTTCTTGGCGGATTGGCTCAAACTGCTGGTGATACCAGGGGGTGTAGGAGTGCCCGTACTGCTGGCACTTGTCGGCGCCGTACTTCAAGGCCAGTTCGCAGAGGGGCGTTAGCGTGTCAGCCATTCCATGATCCCGTCGTAGGCTAGGGTTGGTCGTCCATGCCAAGCGACGATCTTTGGATTGTCGGCTCGGAGGTGAGGGAAAGGCTGTACGCTATTCCATTCGGCCCCGATGGGACAGGCCAGTTCCGGCTTTTGGCGAATCAGCATGTTCATTGGGTGCTGCTCCCACCACTTATGCCCGCCGTCTTCAGACGCAATCCATTCGTCAATGAATGATGACAACTTGTCACCAACTTGAAGAACCATGACGCCAGCGTTGTAGTGATCGTACTCGTCGCCCTGGTGCCACGCCATTCCTAGCGGTGCCGTCTGCCCCGTCTCGATGGGATCGCCAAGCCAAAGAGTGTCGGCGTCGAGCCACACAATCCGTTCGTAGCCCTGCCGGATCGCGTCCCGGAACATATAGACCTTCTCCCAGGAAACGTGCCTCTCTGGGTTTCGGTGCTGGTGCGTGAACAGGATCGAGTAGTTGAGCCTCGCCGCATGGCGATAGTGGTGCTCTGCCGTCAACAGCAAGAGCCTCTTGTACCCTTCAGTTGCGTTTTGTAGGACGATCGTTTTCATAGGTCGGGTAACTCTAGCTTTCCATCTACGCAGTAGACAACTCCCTTGCGACTGAATCGCAAGTACGGCTCTTGCTGTGCTGGCATTTCGAGAATCATGTTCGGGTGTTTCAGCCCTTCGGCTACGGCGGTCGCACAAGTTGGATTACCAATGTAAAGCTCGCAACCTGCAATGGCCTGAGCGACTTCCATGAAGTCGTCCGCAGGTATGAACGGAACGCTTTTCTTGTATGAGTCGCAGAAGTGCTGCCACTCACCGGGCAGGCCAATGAATCCGATCTGGCCATTGTACTTGTCGCAGATGGCTCCCCAGTCAAACCACGGCGTTATGTATCTGGTCGTGCGAGTGATTACTACCGGATATGTTTTTCTTGGTTCTGGGACTTTTAGCCAAGCGGTATTGCGGTGATACCAGTGATGTCCCATCGTTGCCAGATGCAAGTCGGCCAAGTTGTTGCAGCCGTGATCGCGGAAGCCGTTGATGTTCGTGTCGGTCGCGTGTTGATTGAATCCGAATGCGTGAATGTAGTCCTGGTACTCTAGCAGCCTCCGAAGTTTCTCCGCTCTCTCTGGAGTCATGGCGTGCGTAGTTCGTCCCGGCATGTTGAACAGCCATAGCTCCCCTCCCCCGCACACGCGAATCGTCGGCAGTGCGTAGATGATGTCCCCAAGGTCGCCAGCGTGACTAAAGTACACGGTTCCTCGACTCCTCTAGTTTGGCGATGGCTTCCTCAACTGTCTCGGCTTCGATCTTATGCCAGCGTGCAAACTGAAACTGACTCAGCAGTTCGTCAGTAATGGAGGGGTGGTACAGGCATGGAAGGACAAGGCCGTCGCGCACAACTTCTCGCTGAACCCATTCGTACCATCGCTGGATGTTTGCCGCTGGCTGGCTAGACCCAAGGGCCTGACACACTCCCCGATCCAATCCGTCCTCAGTTAGCCAGTTTCCTTGATGCCATCCGCGATGTCGCAACTCTGCCGCTACGGCAGGGGTGGCCTTTAGGAAGATCGCTTCCGGTCGCAAGTACAAGTCGTGATCCTTGGAGAACTTGCCTGGATTGTGCCAGAAGTGCGGCGGGTTTTCTTTTCCGCTGATGTTTGACCAGCCTCCGTCCTGGCCTACAAGCCACTCGTTCGGGACATAGACGTTGACTCCCTTTTCTTCATGTAGTCTTCCGAGGTGGTGGTCGATATGTTCACCCTGCTCGAATGGTACTTTGAACAGGTGCTTGTAAAGTTTGGCGTATCCTCGATTGTGGACGGCGAAGCAGTGAGTTCGGTTGACGTTGTACGGAATCAGCCATTCGTCGTTGATGCGATGGGGCGGGTGCTCGATTTCGTAGAGAAGCTGACCGCCAAGGTATGCCTGCTCCCAGTCTTCGGGGATCGTTTCCATGTACTTCGCTAGCTTTTCAGCGAAGTCCTCTACGAAAATCGCGTCGTCCTCAAACACTAAGTAGGACTGGAGCCCAGTGTTCCATGCGTGTTCGAGGATCTGAAGGTGCGATCGGTAACATCCCCATGCACCACGGCCAGCACTCCACCAGTACGGATGCTGAACCGTGTCGCCATGAACCGCTCGCCAAACCTGCACCTCTCCAAGCAAATCCTCTGGATAGGATTGCCTGAACTTTTCGAGGCGGTCTTGTTTGAATGGGAGATTGATGACGAATGTTGCGTCAAACAGTTTCATTCTTTCCGTGACCTGCTAGCTTGATGGCGTACTTGATTAGGGGGCGATAAGTCATTGGAAGCCAGTTGATCCCCCGACGCTTGGCCTCCGTCTCCAGCCACTTCTCGATTTCGTCTACTCTCTCAAGGCATCCCTGCACGCCCCACAAATCCATCATCTGCTTGTGGGCCTCGCAGTCGCACGCCCCGTCCGTCTTGAGCCATCCGATCAGGCTGTGAAGTCTAGTTCCCGGTCCATCCTTCGGGATGTTTCCGGCCAGCCCTTGTCGGAGATAGGCGTGTTCGCCGTCAAAGTTAAGACGATTTCTCTGATGCAGGTGCGAGATTGCGAGCGAATAGGTAACGTGATTGGGCGATCTGGGATTAGACAGCCCGTCGCAAAACAGACATGCCTCTGGAGTGACGACACACTGGTCCTGAGTCGTTTCGACTTTGGCCAACGCCGACGCAACTCGGCAGGTTGTCTTTTCCTGCGGCCAAGTTTCTTTGTATGGACAACTCATATTGCACCGCAATCTGTAGTTACTACTTGGTTGGGAAAACTACCGTTAAACTGCGGTGGATTACAGGCACACTTAGGACCGCCAGGAAATGGTGCAGTACAGTTATCGCTGACAGGGCCCGCGCCCCATCCTGAGCCATCCCAGGTGAAAGTGCAAGTACCGCAAACTGAAGTCGTGTCGCTGCCCTGAGACGATGCCGAACTGGACGACAGGGACGAAGAACTCGAAGACGGTTTCGATCGACTGCTTTCCGATGGAGGCGGACTGGAGCTAGAAGGACTTGAACTGGATTCCGAAGGAGGTGAGCTTGAGGAGCTTGAGGAGCTTGAGGAGCTAGACAGACTTGAAGAACTCGATTGGCTAGGCGATGAAGAACTCGACGAACTAGATTCGGACGGCGGTGGTGGCGGCGGCGGGTTGCAGTCGCAGCAGCTTACTTCAAACACCGGCACAAATGAGGCGTTCGCTCCGAGGTATGTACCGGGATACTGGGTTCCTGGTTGCAGCGTATCGCATTCGCGAACGATGAATAGCGGCTCCCCAGATCCCGATGGACCTGCGTAAACCATCGCCCGTCTCGACATCAGCCGGTCGCCGCATCTTGCACCGAAGATTAGATTGCCAAGGTGAAGGGCCTTGTATCTTCGGCGAGTGAGCGAACATCCTCCACCGGATGATGATGAATCGCTAATCATGTATTCAGATCCTTCACCTTGCAGGCGTACAGATCCCGCCACGATCCATTCTCGAATCTCTGCACCATCCCATCGTACAATCCACCTTCATCGGGCTGGCTGGAGGTGATTAGGACAACCTCCATGACAGAGTAGGCTCGCTGGATTGGCTTGGGCAAGTCGAACTCAAATGGCTCGAATAGTTCAATGACTGTGTAGTCGCCCTTCTTCTTGGAGTCGTGGTAGTAGACTCGCGACAGTTGCTCTCCAGGCATAAGGTCGAACAGCAGTTGCGAATAGGCGGACTGGCCAGGGACCGAGTTTGCGGTAGCCTTTCCGTAGATCGTGTAAGACAAGTCAGTTGCGCGATTGTTTATCTGGCTTGAGTTGTAAACCTGACCATCCAGCAAGATCGTGTACGAAGTATCGACAACGCTTACCTTAGTTCCTGGTATTGCCCCTGCTGCTCCTGTCGAAAACTCCACCACTTCTGGCTGAGCGTAGGAGGCCCAGGTAATTTTTGTGTGCAGGGCAGGGGGGAAAATGACGCTGATCTTTTCGGGTGCGTTTCTGCCGTTGACCGGGATGTCGCTAGTCCACTTGAGAAAGTCAATGTATCCGGTGAGGAGTGCCGTAAGTCCGGTCTGGATGGAGTTGTGCGAGGCGAAGCGATACGTTCCCGTCATTAGGTCGTAGACTGGAAAATGCCCACACGCTTCGAGTGCTTGGCATATCGCGTGCCACACGCTGACGCCATCAAAGTTGAGGTTTTCCGGTACGCTTGCCGGTGCTCTGGCCAGGGTTGGGCAGACAGCCGAACCGCTCTTGGCTACTGCCGGAAGCTCTGACCATAGGGCGTTGAGAACTGCTTGCCATGTCTCTCCTGCGCTTACGTCGTAGTTGAAAACCTTGTCCGAAATGAGCCAGGAGTTGTCGATAAACTTCTGTTCGCCAGCGTATCGGGGGTCTTTGCACTGGACGTAGTACGTTCGTGCTGGGTCTGGGTTGGCTTGTGCTTCCTCGAACGCTTCGATTAGCGTGATCGTCCACCCAGAACTGACGAAGGTTGGTGCTCCGTCCTGCTCTACGGAAATCGTTACGGTCGCTGGTGCTGCCGGAAGTTGATCGATGAACTGCCTATCAACTAGCAGGTGTGCGGTCGCTGCTCGCCTACCGCGAAAGTGCTCGATACTGTTGACCTTGTTCCACCAACTGATCGGATACACCGACTCGCTTCTTGGTGCGTGAAGCAAGTCCGGGGAGGTGCATGGCAAGCCTTCGATCTTGAATTGCGTAGGCATCAGAGGATCACTGGTGCAAGGTTGTTGTTGTACGGGAAGGCATAGATATACTTCCAGGCAGTCCGATACATGGCATAACCTTGCCCCCACTTCTTAGGCGAAGTGTAAGCGATGGTCGTGAAGTGCTCCAGGTAATTCCAGCCAGAGGCTAGCGGCGATGGAGGAGTCGGATAGCCCAAGAGAGAAACAGCATAACCGCTGTGAACAACTTTTTGAACACTGTAGTAAGAAAGCAGTCTAGGCTGAGGATACTGCGTCGGATAGATCCGCCAGCTTTTGATCGGTCCTGCCGTACCGATGCGTTGAATCGTGTCCTGGTAATCGACCACGTTTGAATACGCCGATACAAACTCGTTGAAGAACCCCGCCTGAAACGTCTTCTTAGAGCAAAACTCCGTGTCATCCCCTGGAGCCCAATTTAGATAAGTCAGCACGTTTCCGGTGAGGCTTGACGAATGTGCAGACTGGAGGAACATCGAGGTGACATCGCCGTCGTCTCGATAGAACCCGACATCCTGATAGTCTGCCGAGTACGCTGCTTCGAGAGCCAGCATTTTCGTGTTTAGATCGTCCTGCTTTTGCAGGTTCGTCGTGAGATTTGACGCAGCCAGAAGTTCGCCGCGAACGTGAAACTCCACGCGAGTAGTCATTCGCCTGCCGCGAGGGGACCGTACCGGGCGGTAGTTGAAACTGGCGACGGTGACGGTGTTGTCGTCGTGCTGGTAGCTGCCGACCTTGAAGTACATCAGTCTGCTCCAATGCGGTCTAGCAAGTCTTCGACTAGGCGAAGACGCATGGTTAGGTTCGCGACCTGCCCGGCCATTCTTTCGATTACATTGACGGCGTGTTCGTTGAAGGTGCCTGTCGAATCGCTCTGGTCCTCGAACGCCATGTCCTGTTGTGCGAGTTGCTGCCAGTCCTCAAAGTCTGCTCCGTCGGCCTGCTCGATTGCGACTCCACGCATACCTGCCATCTGCTGATTGAGCATGGCAAACGGAGTTGGGCCAATGTCTCCGGGCCTTGCCTTGGAAACTGGCTGCTGTTTGGCTCTCTTGGCTACTGCCTGACGAACTTCGCGAGCCTTGCGGTTAGCCGTTCCTCTGCGAGTTGCTTGCCTTCCCTTTTCCGTGGCGATCGACTGGGCTTGCTGCCCCATCTTCGTGAAGGCTTGGTAGCCTTCCGAGATTGCGTCGAGCCCCTTTTGCATAAGTGGCGTGATGTTTCCCGCATCTTGTGTCTGCCCTTCGGTGTAGTCTTTAGGCAGTTGCGATCGTTCGACTTTGGCTAGGACTGGGATCGGCTTGTCTTCTTCAGGTGTCGATCCTGAGACTGCCGACATCGCATACTGAGCACCCTGTTTGACAAGTTTGGTCACATCCTCCAGGGTGGGAGTGTACGAATCCACCATCATCTGCTGGTACTGCTTCTGCGTCGGCTCGTCGATCTGCTGAGTCGCCATCGCATAGGCGGTGCTGAGCCCCTTGCCGATCGTTCCTGCTGTGTCCAGAAACGAAGTGGCCATCATCGGGGCGGCATATTCGATCGACTTGGCTACCGATTCCATCGCCTTGAGTGGCGACGAAATGGGCTTTGCCTGCTTTGGTTCGGCAGGAAGCATTGGCCGGGAGCCGTAGAACGTCTTATCGTCGGCGAGGTTCTTCTGTGCTGCATCAGCGCGTTGCCGAAGCTGCGAAGGAGTCGCCTTGCTCTTTCTCTTTGCCATTGGCCTAGCTGATGTTGGTTACGGAAAGCTCGTTGCCGGATGCCGTTGCCTGTGCTTCCATCGAGATTTGCAATGGAATCTCGCTGTGTCCCTGTACCACTGGTGGTTCTTGCGTTGCTCGCATGATCGGGAAATCAAACTGCAATGCCTCGTCGGATACGCCAGTTCCCGTCTCCCAACGTAGGCGAACGTCGTCGCCAGTGTTGTAGAGGGTCTGTGCTGCGGTCCAAAGGCCAGAAGTGAATGGCGACGTAACCTGAGCCCGGATCTTGCGGCGAGTTTTGTAGACGCAATTCGGCGTCAGGCTGTTCCTTGTCTTGGCCTGGATGCCGTTGTCGATCAGGATGTTCGCCTCCATGCAATCGTAGGCAGTCCCATTGATGGAGAACTTTAACTGGGGATGCGTGTACGGAGAATAGTCTTCACCGTCGGCGTGCGTCGGGATTGTTCCAGGCCAGGATTTCGTTAGGTCTTCTTCGCGTGCGACGATGCGAAGCTGAAGGTTAAGGATTTCTTCATCGTCCCCTCCGTCGGCAGACTTTGACTGGAACAGGGCTGCGGCCACTACGCAGTTGCGGTAATAGAAAGTCCCGTTGTCCCTGTAAATCATCATGTCGAACAGCTTGACCGTCTCAGACAGTGCAAAGACGTTTGACGCTTCGTCAGTCCCAAGGATTCTCGGTAGCCATTTATCTAGCTCCGATGGGCCAAGCTGGAGGCCGATTGATCCGACTGGGATGTAGCTGGCTTTCGTAACCCTTGCGGCGTACTGCGACCCAGAGCCAGTAATCAGATTGGACGAAACGATTTTGCGAGAAGCCTTCATCGTTTCATACACGAACGGGTAGATTTCGCTGCTTGCGTTGAACGTCGGGTCGGCATCGCCGACTGCGGATCTTGGCATCACAAGGATATTGGCGAAACTTCCGACTGCTGCGCACCCAGTCATGGCAAACCCCTTAGTACAGTTCCCGTATCAGTGTAGTGACTTCGATTGCCGAAATGTCCAGGTTGCGTTTCCTCCATTCTTCGGGGAATCGCATGGTGCTCGGCTTAATCTTGGTGATAATCTCGCAGGAACCATCAGTCATAATTCTCTGCTCATGCAGTGCCGATCTAGTCAGGTTGCGAAACCTGCTTCGATAATTCAGTCCTGCTCGTTGATGCGTGTCAGTTGGCATGACACGAACGACCATGACTCGGTATCGCACATCGGTCTTTTGTGCTACTCCGTTTCCAAACTGCTCCTCCATTGGGATAACGTGAATGCCGCGCGATGGGGCCATTGACGTAAACAAATCTTCTCGGCGGTTTATCTCGTCGGACTTAATCCCGTCGGGCCAAGTGATACCCTGAAGGACTGCGACAACGCGATCGGCATGGGTTAGGTGACGGTCTTCCGCTGCCATCACTGACCTCCCATTACATCCACGTTCGGCTCGAAGTCCTCAAAGGTATCAACGTCGTAGTTGATCGCGCTTTCCGGCTGATTGGTGTCTGCCGAATCTGCTGCGATCCCCCGGTCAAACTCCTCTTTCGCCAGGACACGAGCGGCGGAAAGGGCCTCCGCTGGCATGTCGATGTTGAGGCAATACTTCTCCCACGCCAGGGCGTCCAAAGCCGCGAGCATGGAAGTCGGATCGATGTCTGCCGGGTCGGATACAGTGTAGCCTTTTCCGCTTGCCGTTGCAGTAAAAGGTAGGGAAACCTTCACCTCAGTCGCCGACACAACTTCGGTGATGAATGCCTGAACTGCGAAATCCACACGGCTTTCGTCGAAAACCGTCGGCCCCTTGGGTAGTGTTGCAGTGGCGGAAATTCTCAGAATACACCCAACATGGGTGGCTGAAAACGCTGCCGTCGCACTGGTGAAGGTCTGGGTTCCGGTGGTGTATGCTCCGTCTACCCCCGTCAGTTCGTAGGTCTTGAATGGCCTGGGCCGAACGATCAAGGCAATCTCGAACCGGGTGGCCTGTGCTGGGACCGGGGAGAACTCAATCTCCTTCAGGCCCATGTAATTCTCGCTGGACCGGAGGGTGTAGCGTAGCGTCTGCCCGGTTGTCCTAGCCAGTTTCCGGTGGCGTACTGCATCCGCTGGGCTCATGTACTCCAGTGGTCGGTATGCGTCCTCGTCGATGACGCTGCGGATCTGACGGAACATTACCGGCAAAGCGTAGCTTGCCTGCATCCAGGTAACGGCCTTGTTGGTGAAGCTGGCTTGTGGTGCGGTGAGCGATGACAGAAGTAGCTCGGTGTCGCTGATTCGAGAGGCTACCTTGTATCGCTGGTTATCAAAGACAACTTCGCCGTACTGGGCATCGGTCGGCCAAGTTCCGGTCGCAATGCTCAGGATGTCGGTTGCTGTGTCGAACGATGCGGTCTTCTGAACAACAGCCTTTGTGGTTACTGCTACCCTGCGGTTGTAGTGCCTCCAGGTGGATCGTCCAGCGAGTTCGGTCAACGCATCCTGAACTGCTACCTTGAGTGCGTGCATCTGGCGAGCACTGCCCTCCAGTCCACGCTTGTCCCGTAAACGCTGAACGATGTCGGCGTAGGTAAATAGGTCGCTGGTCATGTAGACAGCAAGAGGATATGGAGGAACCTGGAGGGACGGATATGTACCGGCCCCGCTTCCTCCACCTCCGCCACCGCCACCGCTTCCAGTAATCCACGCTGCATCACCACGGTCACGAATCGCCTGGGTCGAATCCGTGGTGTGAGTGTAAGTGCCGCCAACGTCGCTTGGAGTCGTAATGCTTGCATCGCTCCGAAGCAATGCCCGGAAGAACCCAAGGATTGTGTTGACTCCAGTTCCAGTAAATGCTCCGATTCGTGCAAGGATCGACTGCGAAGACGCTTCAAGGGCAAGTCCATTCTGGACCTCCGTGATCGCGTCGGCGGCTAGTGCGTTGGCGTCGATCGCACCCGGGGCGAAGTGGGTGTTGTCGATCACTGCGGGCTGAAGTTCGTGGATGTCTGCGGCCACATGATTCGATCCGGTCACCGCAACAGTTCGCTGGTTATAGTTTGCGGAGATCAAAACGCCATCGAGGTAGCCGGCTCGGGTCGAAGTCCAATGGGTCGCAAGTGCCGCTCCGTCGGTCCCCCGCATGTCGGTGTTAGTGGTCGTCGTATCGACAAGAACAACCCGCGAAACGTGGCCGCTCGAGTTGATACCAAGGGCAGCAAAGTTGGTCGGGAACGTGACGCCAGAAATCGAGCCAACGGAACCAGTGACGTTCCCGCCGACGTTGCCCGTCACACTGCCAACTGATCCCGACAGATTGCCGGTGATGTTGCCGGTGATCCCAACAGCCCACGAAGTGACAAGCGAAAGGCCATCGGAGGCTAGCTTGTAGTTTGTTTTGTCGCCAACGACTTCCGCGATGGATCGCATCCGGCCATCGACCAAGCCGGATGGAAGCCGGTTCTGGATGTCCTGCGTGTCCGTCTCGATGTCCGTCGCCGTCTTGATCGTGGTGCCGCTCAGGTTCAGCGTCGTCGATGGAGAGCCAACGTTGGCAAGGTCGATGCCAGCCTCGCCGCCAGCGGAAACGTCGAGCGTTCGACCAGCCGTAGTTGGCTTGAGGGCGCCGAATGCGTCGGTTTGGTAATCAACAGTGTCAAGTTCAATGTAGACATTCACCGGCACCATGTTAGCCGCGCCGCGAAGCTGGATCGCAACTTCATTGCCACCATCGAGGGCACCGTTTGGAATCCCGAACTCATACCACCCAGGCATGTTCGTGTTATCGACTGCCACAAACCCGCCATCGGTGTAGCTTCCAAGCGTTGCACTAGCGAGCGGAATCGAGACTTCGTTTGAGAGGTCGCCAGCAAAATAGTATGCCACCAGCCCGCTAGTGTTGTGCAGGAGGTTGGCCAATCCTGCACCGGTAGTGCTCGACGAATCGCCAACGAAAATCAGCCGACGAATTGAGGTTGAACCACGCTTGAGTTTCACTGGTCGGCCCCTCCTCTGATGTTCACTTGTCGGGCGGATGCTGAACCGCCACCGGTTGGGTAGGTCTGCTCGTAAACGGTAAATACAACCGTTCGCCATGCTGCGGACGTTACGACTGTTGTGCTCGCCGTAGCGAATGAGTTCGCGTCTGCGTTGCTGTCGTGCGCCACCATCTCCCAGCCAGTTCCGGTCAGGCTGGTTACGTTCGTGAGTCCAGTTGGTGCAGTCTCTAGTGCGTTAGTGTCGTTGCGCTGCGAGCCGAACCCAATCATCCATTGATCTGCATTCTCACGGTTAAAAGACGAGCCGAATGCGGTATAGCTAACCGACGTCGAGGTGCCAGCGTTAAAGCCGGCAAGCGTAGGAATTGCAAGCCCAACATCGGATCGATAAACCACCGCAATCAATCCGTCCGCATTCGTCCAAGTCCCGCTGGTTTCACTTGACGACTGGGCAACCTTGAACCCGATCCTGGTGCCGCTGGTGCTTCCGGTCGCATTGTTGATGTTTAGCCAGCCAGTCGGGAGCGATGGTGCGGTGTTGGCACCGTCGTTATAAGCAAAAATCAAGATCAAGTCACCGCTGGCGTGCGTGCCAATCGTGATCGTGTCGCCTGCGTTAGTGGCGGAACTGATGCGGGAGATTGTCAAAGGACTGGCTCCGTAGCAGGGTCACCATCCCACGCTTCGATTGCGGCCATGTAGGAATTGTATCGCCCCGAAGCAGTCCTACGCTTCTCGGCCAATGTCTTTTCCAGTTTCATGTTTTGCCACGCAGCGACAATCTGGGCATCCACCTCGGGCAACTTGTTCAATTCGCAGAGCGATACAAGCCGCCGACCGACGGCGGCAATTGCTTGGCAAGACGGGTGGGGAATCGCCAAGAGCTTCGCGTTGAATTGCGGATCTCCGATCGATAGGCCAGCACCTCCAGCCTGGAACTTTATCCAGCCGTATCCGATTGTTTCAAGGAAATCAATCAGTGGCCCAACACTTGCGTCACCGATAATTCCGGCGATTCCCTCCAGCGTGTATCGCTGACGATCCACCAACAGATGGATTGGGTCTTTGGCGTTGAAAAGAATCTGCGCTAAAGTCAGGTCTTCCCAGCCGTCGATGGACTCAATGACTTTTCGATAGCTCATGGCGTAGCCTCGCTCGACTCGGCTGAAAAAGATTGGTGAAACATTACGAGAGTCGTTCTTGTATTCCCTTGATCTGACCTCGAAGGCTTCCGACTTCTTCAGTCAAAACCAAAAGACGATCGTTGGCTTTCTGGTGCTCGCCTTCGCACTTGGTCACTGCTTCAGTAAGTTGCGTGATCCTCTTTGCGTTCTCGCCTTCTCGGATCTTGAACAGCGCGGCAAGAGCCATTGAAAGAGTCGATATGATGATCGCGGCCCCCCACTGGATGTACTGATGTGGCTCGCTTGGTGGTGGTGTTGGCACTTCCATAACTCCCCCTGATCCTACTATGCAAACTTACTGACAACTTGTCAGTAATTATGCGATTGCATTGATGGCCGTCACAATCTCGTTGGCAACTCCGCGATTTCCGATGGCGATGGCCAGGGCGTTCCGGCAGTTGGCAGGGACCGCCGCCCCGGAGGTGCAGCAGTCGGCGATGATCTTGGCTTCGTTGGCGTGCCCAATGGCAACAGCCAGGGCTTTTCGGGCGTAGGCAGGTACGGCCGTACCTGTAACACCGGCGTCAGCGATGTCGCAAATCTTGTCAGCCGCCGCAGCGTTGGCGATTCCCTGGGCGAAAACCCGACGGGCTCTTGTCGAGATAGGCATGATTCCTCCTAGTGGATCTTGTGGGCGTGCTTTTCGATAACCATTTCCCGAAGTTCCCTACGATCCTTTTTCCGTAGGGACGGGTCAGTTTTCTGATACTCCGAGATTCGTCGGCGAATGATGTCTTCGCCTAGCGGCTTGCAGTTCTTTGGGGCCAGCGGATCGTCGCTTGGCTCGCAGGACTCAATGTTCGACAGGTTGGAGTTGCATCGGTATCCCCGGCCCTCCAGTAGCTTGCGGATGTAGGCCCGGCCTTGAGCCCTCGATACCCACGCTTCGGGATCGCCTTTGAATCTGGCGAGCCCCGGCATGTAAACGTCGTTCGGCGACGGTGTGTAGCCGTGTGCCTTTGCCGCCTTGAGAAATCTGTTCAGGTGCTTCTGGCTTTGGAACTGATTGTCGAGCGTTCCCATGCCTGCAAAAAACGTATCGTCGGTGGATAGTACCGGACCTGCTTGGGTCGCCACCATTTCTGAGAAGCGATGATCCTTCCCGGTTCTCCGCATCTTGACGTACAGAGCCAGACACGGCAGACCGTAGCTTGTGAGTCGATCCTCGTAATCCTTCATCGAACTTCGTGCGGCCTCTGGAAACTCCTCGGCAATTTCGTCAAAGGTAGGCGGGACCACAAGGAGTTCGATAAACCCTTCCCAGTCTGGGAACCTTTGCACCAGTGCGTCGGCTTCTGCCTCGGCTTGTTGGAGCCATGCCGCTGTCATTCGGATAGTGCCTTCTTGAGTAGGTCGATCGTGAACTTATCGCTGTCTTGAGTAGCCTTTTGGGTGAACTGCTGTGCCTGCTGGTCGAGCTTCAACTGGTGCTCCTGAGCGGCCATCATCATCCGCATCTGCTGATCGGCAGTTGGGTCAACACTCGCCTGGACTGCCTGGGCCTGGGCTGCTGCCTGGGCCTGTGCCGCTTGTCCTTCGAGCTTGGCGACCTGGGCCGCTTCCTTAGCCATCGCAACCTGTTGCATCTGCTGCTGTTGCTGTGCCGACTCTGGGTCAGGCTCCTTGGGTGGCGGTAGCATGGCATCATCAAGGTCGGCGTCGTGGTAGTCGGCCCACTTCTTGAGCAGTGCATTGAGCGGAGTGTAGTCGCTGGTCGCGGCCCCGTACTGCTGGAGAATCGGCATCCAGATTCCCATTGCCTGCTGCAAGTTGATAACATCGCGGTCGCGGTTCGGGCGACGGATGCTGGATGCTTCGATGGTGTACTCGTACTGGCGAGTGATCGCCTCCATGTCCTGACCTTCAACGTGCTGCTGCCAGAGGGTTGCCCCTAGCGGACCAAGCAATCCCGATACGTCGTTGGCTTTGACAAAAAGTTTGGTGACGAATGCCTCAAGTTGTGCGAACTGCGATTGCCACTGAGCTACCTGCTTCTGCATGTACTCAGGTCGAATCCCAATGGCTCGCTGCTTGGCGATAGTTTCTTCTGCCGTCCGGTTCTGAGCCCCGCCTTCGTTGCCGCCGTATGCTGTGGCCATCAATCCGGTTCGCTTGTCGAACTGCATCGACACGAACTCGATGATCCTCAGTAGATCGCCCCTGGTTTCTGGCTGCTGGAGAATCCTGACGGCAGTGTTGGCGTCGGTTCCTGCCGGGATTGGGAGGATCGATTGGTCCTCACCCTTCAGGATATGCTCGCGATAGTCGTCGAGGTGCTGGCGAGGTACTGCCCAAAAGTCTCGCGATGAACTCCACACCCGGTTGCATAGCCAGGGGATCAGGAAGTTGAGTAGCTTCAGTTCGCCCATTGCAGGCTGGAGTGGAGGCATCGGCCAGGGAGAAGCGGGATCGGGATAGAAGTCCAGGACTTCCATCGGCCAGCGGTTGTCCTGCCATGTCGGGATCGGCCACTTAAAGGTTTCCCGAACTTGATCGTTGCTCATGCCCTTGCGGAGTTTTTCCGTCGGGCAGTTCAGCGGCCAGGGAACACTAGAGCAAATCGCTATGTATGCGTAGGGTCCGACTGTTTCCTCAAGCTGCTCCTGAATCGCCTTTGGCATGTCGCAGTTGCGGCAACCTGCACCCATCTTTGAAAGGATTTCAAACCAGACGATCAGGTCTTTACCCTGCCCTGCCTTGCGTGACGCTGTTCCCTTTCCGGTCTGAGCAAATGCTTCGCTGTATTGCCATAGACTTTCAAGCGTGGTCTTGTTCTTGAGTGAATCTTTCTCAAGCTCGAATCGCCGCTCTACTTCCCAGTACGGATCAACGTGGCGAATGGCAATCCACTTTGCATCTTCGAGCGTGCGAGCGTCGGGATCGATTAGCAGGTCTTCGGGATCGAGAGAGAAACCCCCGGTCAGCACCCGTCCAGATGACGGTGTGGTGTACGGTCGGGCGACGACGATACCCCGCCCCTTGATTAGTGCGTTGGTCGTGGCCTTCTCGCACTGCTTGACTAGCCCACCGCCTGGGGTTTCTCGAACGGTGTAGTTCAGCCAGGACTGCATCAGTTGCGATGTCAGCCTGTCCCTCAGCGAGAACTCGTCTTGGGCCTGCTGGAGTTGCTGGTATATCGGCCCCATTGCAGGGTCGCTAGCAAGTTCTTCCAGTGGAAAGACTGGCATCTTTCTCGGCACAACATTGCGGTGAGGGTTTTCCCACAACAGCGAAGGGCCGAAGATCGCGACCAGTTCAAACGCCTTGTTGACGGTGATCCTGAATCGTGGAGCCTTGACATTCTTCCAGAACTTCTTGGAGTAGTCGTCGTTCCACATCGCAGCGGCAGAGCGACCGTAGAACATCAGGCATTCGTCGGCCACTTCCTTCCAGTCTTTGCGGCACTGTTCAGCACAGTCCAGCTTGGCAAGCCAAGCGGTGTGCATTGGACGCAAGAACTCGGACTCAAGTACCGACCGATCCATTCTTCACCTATGCCTTGACTGGCTCTTTCACTGGTTGAGAGAGCGTTTGAATCGACTGGTTGACTGCCTCAATCCTGCTGTTCAGTTGGGCAAGGTGGTACTCGAAATGCTCCTTCGGAATCTTTGAGTGCTTGGGATAATCCCAGCATCCGTTTGTATGCGTCTGCGGATTGTGCTTCTGCTGGTGAACCGGGTTCTCGACATAGAGTACCCCGCCCTTGTGCAGCGGCATGGCATTCGGCTTCAGCACAACCACGCAAACCTTCCCGGCATCCTGAACCTTCGTGACGATTGCCGCGCATTCGGATTCCGGGTCGTCTTTGCGTCCGTGGTTATACCACACAACCGGGGTGCCGATGGGAGGAGTTGGGTAAGGATTTTTCTGAGTCTCCTTCAGCATTTCAAGCTGCTGCCGGTAGGGTTGAAGGATATTCTGGTCAGCCATCGTGCAAAGCTCCTGGTCCTAAGTGAACAAAATCCTCTTTTTCCTCGGCAAACTTGCGAAGTAAGTTTACCGCCTTCTGGTAGATCCTGCTACCAGTTGATCGCCCGATAGAGGGATCGATATACGCTGATCCCTGCATCATAAGTGGATACAGATAGGTGCATCCGTACTCAAGTGCAGCCATGCAGTCGTGGATTCTGGGGTTGGCTGGCTGGTCTAGGATAACCTCGCCGTCCCTCTGTTCGAGCACTTTTTTCTTGTAGGTCGTGAACTCTTTCCTGGTTTCTGGGCAAGTCTCCTCGACCACAATCAGGGCAGGGCACTGGCTATCCGTCTGAATTGTCAGCATGTCGCGGACTGTTCGGTAGCGTTGACTAGGTACGTTGCAGCCTGGGATGAAGCCGTGTCCGCTAGATCGTGCGTGAAGTTTCACCCGCCTGAACTCTTTCTCGTAAGCCTCAAACGCTGTGTCGTCGCGACCGATCGCAGTCTGCCGGCCTGCCTGCTGGTCCATGATGAACGCTTCGTAATGCTCTCCGCTGCACTTCCTGGCTAGCTCCTCGGCAAGCATCTTGGCAGAGAACTTCTTGACAACCAGTTCCCATTCGACGATCGCCATGTTGCCGTAGAGGATCTTGTCTTCCTCGTTCGGTGGCACCACGAAACTGAGCACTGCCGTCCTGGTGTTGGAAGGGTCGATCGCAAGGTATCGCGTCCACGTTCGCGGCAGTCTGCCGGATGTCTTCCATAACTCGTACAGCTTGGCGAAGGTAGGTGAAAAGCTATCTGACTTCACTGCCTTCTGCTGAATGTAGTGATTGTCGATGTTGATGGTATACATCGAATAGGTGTCGGTCATAAGATCGCCGTAGTTTCGTCGGGCGATTTCTTCGGCACTCTCCATACGACCGAGAGATTCCTTCTTGCCTTTCTCGGTGATGTATGGGTTCTCCGTCATGGCCAAACGGAAGGCTCGGATCTGCGAGTTGTCGTCCTCCTGTGCAGCCTCGGCACGATCGAGCAGTTTGACCAGTGCGTCGTTCTGATTGTGCGGCCACACCGACCAGAGGAACCAGCCCTCCTCGTCAGTGAGTCGGTCCTGCCATTCTTTCAGGTGCCTGGGGAACCGGATGTCTTCGTCGATCCATATTCCGCTGATCGCATCCCCTTGCTTTGGATGCAATGCGCTCGACGGATAGGCGCAGATAACCGCACCGTTCACAAGTCGAACCGTAGAGAAAACATTCTGCCTCTTGTCTTCCCATGCCCAAGAGTCTTCGACAATCATTCTCTTTGGAATGACTGGCTCGGTGGGTCGTGAGTCCTTGTATCTTGCGGCGTCCTTGGGATCGGCCCGGTTATACATTCGCCAATCACCAGTCACCTCGTCCTGGATGCACCGCATCTGACCGCCCATGCCCGGCTCAAAGAGTAGGCGGTGAATCGTTTGCCCGATATGATCCGTCTCCCACCCGATGATCCAATAGATTCGCGGGTGGTTTGTGCTGGCGACCGGCCAGCGTGAAGGGATTTGGTTTCCGGTGCTGTCGAAGATTGGCAGACCCGTAACCCTGGAGCCGAAGATTGCAGCGGCAGCGACGGATTTCCCCGATCGCTTACCACCACGGATAACGATTTCCGAACAGTGTGTCCGGTGAATCTCTGCCTGCTGTGGGCTCGGCCTGTAGAGTCGGAGGAACTCGCGTTGCCGTCGATCAAGCTCAGCCTTCAGTTGTGTGATTCGTTCGGCCACTGCGTAGCTCCTCCTTGATTCGGGCGATAACTTCCTCTCGCGCGTTGTATGGTAGCTCGGCTTCAGTGTGAACGATCACAGAACTTGTATCTACTGGTAGTGCGTCGATGGCGATGCTGACTCCCTTGTCGGCCATCATCTGTTGAACGACCGCCGCCTTGGATGGGTCAGACAGAATCTCAACGATGGTCTTCATCTGCTCTCGTCGCATCTCTGCTTCGATCTGCTCGATGGTCATATCGTTGACTCGGACTTTCTCCTTGTGCTGTTCCTGGTGCAATTGCAATCGCATCAGGTTGGTCATAATCATAGCGGTTTGATAGGGCACCTTGTCTCTGGTCAACTGATTGTCGATCACCTGCCAGATGGTTCGAGCGAATCCCTTGGCCCCGCCGAACTGCTCGTAGACTTCGGTGAGGACTTCCGAAAGTGCTGGCGTCTCTGCCTTCTCGGATAGCTCTCGAAGCAGTCTGGTGGCCTCGTCTTCGCTTAGCTTCCTCTGCTCAACAAGAGCCTGCTCCTGCTGGTCTGCCTGTCGGCAGGCATAGCAGGTATCCCCGTCAGGCTGTGGAGAAGGCCCGTCAAATAGGGCCGACTCCATTAGCTCGCTGCACTTCACGCAATAGCGTTTGGTCATTGGTCACACAATAATGCCGTAGTATCCGATGCCATCCTCGACCGCTTCAATCAGGTGCCCGAACTCGCCGCCGTTAGCGATATGCTCGAACTCCTCATGGTACTCAGCCCCAAGGACAAGCATACCTCCGGTCTTTACCTTAGACGCGAAGTACCGAATGACGTTCATTTCTGCCTTGCCCACAATCTGATGGACGATCAGGATGTCCAAGTCCTTGTCGGGCATTTCCTGAAACGCTTCAGCCACTCCGTTTGGCTCGTCAACCTTCACGGTGCGTATGGACTGCGACTTGGAAAGCAGATTGACTGCCGCCTCTTGCGAGTTGGTTCGCATGGAGAAAGGCTCGATGTTCGTGAGCAACCGGCAAGCCTCGAAGAAGTCTCGGCCATCGTCGAAAGATAGCTCAAGAATCCTCAGCTTGTCCTGTCTCTGCGTCAGTGAACGATACTGCTCGATGCAGTACATCAATCGCTCACCCCCGTTGTCGGATTCGACTTCGGTAGAGTCTTTGGTTTCCAGTGAATCTTCACCGGAGAACTCAGCGTTGGCCTTGCCGTCAATCTCTGGATCGTAGAAGTCCAGCATCAGCGTCTCGTCGCCTGCTGAAATGTTGGCTTTCACCGCTTCGCGAAACACTTGGCTGATAGCTTCGACTGGAATGACGGTCGGCCTGCCTACCAGTTTTGGCTTGTAGTGTCCGGCCCATGCGTCCCAGTTGCAGAACACGATTGGCTGCTTGTGCTTGACCAGTCCCGCCAGTTGGATTTCGCGGGTGTTCGTAACGTCTTCGGTGCTGGCCTTGCGTGTCTGCTCTGGATCGGTGTACTCGTAGAAGAACCACGACTCCAGGTTGATTAGCTCCTCGGCTCGGTCGAGAGATAGCTTGCCCTGCCGATACTCCTCCAGGATTTCGCGATTGTTCTGCTGCCTCACCGGCATCAGGTCGAAAGCTGAAGTCGAGTAAAGGATAACGCCAGTTGGTCCCGCTGCGATTGGCTTGATACCCCGCATGGTCGCAGCGTGGTCGCGAGAATAGGGAACGATCGCAGGTCGGATCTCTGCCCCCTGCTCGTTCGTCGAGAAGTAAAAGACGTAGACGTTTTCCTCGCCGCCCCGAACGGGATCGGGTGGAGGTCCGCAGTACGGGGCACACACAACCGTCGGAATCCCTTTGACCAGTCGATCGTACAGGAAGTCGAACGACGTTGACCAGAACGGCTTGGCATCTGGATCGCGTCCATAATAGAGGTCCGGTACGTTGTCTGAATCCAGCATCAGGATAACGTCGAAGCCTTCGGCCTTTGCGTCTTTGACGATGCGGTTTCGTTCCATCGACAAGGGAATGTCGCCGTACTGGCGAATGGAAATCTTTCCGATTCGCGGGTCGTGGCTCATGGCTCTGGTGATTTTGGAGAGCCAAGTTGCGTGAGTGGGTAGGCACGTTGCCACCCCTCCATTGCCGCCGTATGTCAGGACTGCAACGAGAACATCAACCGTGGAGTGTTTCACGATTTCCCTCTGATGATTAGATCGCTTGCCGTTTTTAGAGCGTTCCGAACTTCTCGGATCGCCGACGACTGATCGGCACAGGCGTCAGTGTTTGCTAGGATCGCTTCGGCAGCGAGCTTGCAGCTTGCTCGGACTCGCTCCAGTCGATTCTTCTGGTCGGGCGTGAGCTTGTCGTAGCCAACCTTTGAGAACCAGTGATCCAGTTTGTGATCGTTGATAGCCAATGTTTGACTCCCATAAAAAACCCTCCCCGATTGTCGCCGGGGAGGGTAGTGATTATTCACCTGAGTTGCATCAGGTGTCAAGCATCAGATCGACAAGAACGTCGCCGTTGGTGTTGCCGCTCGTGGCCGCGCTCATGGCACGCCCGATGCGGTTAATCAGTCGGCGGTTCTGGGTTCCGTCGGTCGTTTGGGTGACGGTCACGGTCAGCCCGGTCCAAGGTGCGACTCGACCAGCGGTCGTCGCGCCGGAGGTAACTGCCGTCAACGCAACCAGAACATCATCCATCGCAATGACGGATGCGGTGGTGTCGAGGGCAATCTTGGCGAGGCATGGACCGCCACGGAACAGCCAGAACAGATCGCCCTTCACCACGCCAGACGAACCCAAGTCGGGATCGACGACGCCAGCGACCGCTTCGTCTGCGACGTTGCAGTACCCATCGACTCGACGCCCACGGAATCCGCTCTGCCACTTCACGACACGCTTTGGTAGTAGCGTTACGTCAGCGGTCGAGCGAACCAGAATGCAGCGGCGGGTGCGGCCCGATCGCCGACCGTCAGCAGCTTGCCCGGTCGCAGTCACGTTATCCGCGAACTCCATCCGGGTGCCTTCAATCGCAGCAGACTGCCCGTAGGCAGTAGCCGAGGGAACCTGTCCCCCAAAAAAAGTTTGCCCCTGCTTGGGCAAAACCGTCACGTTGCTCATGTCTTTTGTCCTCGAAACTGGTGTGAATGATGATTGAACTTCGCCGAAACGCTAGGCGTCAGGCGTAGTTGAAAATCTTGGCGATATGCTTTGGCTCGTACTTCACGTTGCCGTAGAAGCCGACGCCCCAGAGGTACGACCACAGAGAACGTGCGTCTTTGTCTGGGCCTTCCATCCACAGCAGTTGTGGGCACAGACTGCAAATCGTGACGTAGGCAAGGTTCATTGCGTACCCGGTATTGACTGGACAGTCAAAGTCGGAGTAGATCGCACACCCGTCCTGGTTCAAGGTCTGCCCGAACCCAAGATCGCTTGCTTCCTTGTGGGGAACCATGATGCGGGTCTTGGTTTCCTGGGCGTTCTTGTAACCCTGGAACAGATTGCTAGCCAAGCCGAAGTATTGCGGCATCCCGTCTTCGCCCCCGGTGGTGGTGAGCCAAGTTATCGTCTGGGAAACGACGCGCCAAGCGTTGTCCTCCCAAGCGGTCGAGCTTGTTCCCCACCCAGAAGACGACCAGTTCACCAACTTCGGTGAAAGATAATCGTACTCCGAGTCGCCCTGTCCATCCGGCCAGTCCGTCGCCAATGCGGCGTTGGGCTTGGTCGAAAGGTTCGAGGACCATGAACCGCCTGCCGCACCGGGCTGGGTGCTCAGTGCAGTGAGCCCGTAGGTGTCGCTTGGCAGGGCGATTCGGTCGGCGGCAGTCGTGGTACCGGAACCCGAAAAGGTATCCATCCCGTGAATCGCCGACTCCCGGCCTGCTGCCTCGCCGTCTCGATACAGTTCGGCTCCGAAGGTGTTGGTGACTGCCTTTTGAAGTCGATTGTTCTTGGTCTGGAACAAGCTGATAAGAGCTTCGTCGCCCTTGTTCATTTCCTGCTGCTTACGCGACATGGTGTCGGTCGCGGAGTACCCACGCCAGTCGATCGCAAGCTGCTTGAAGGCATCGTGATTCGAGAAGTCCACCACGCCACCATCAGCTTGAGTCTGAACGGGAGGCTGGGAATACTCCACTTGCCACCGCAATTCGGTACCGGAATGATTTGTCTCGATCCGGCCTCGCTTCTGAAGCATTGCAAGCAATAGTCGCTTGCGAATCGTCAGATCCGACGCGCCCTTCATAAATTTGGGGCGTGTCGAATTTACAATTCCAATCCATTCGTCAGCCATACCTAGCTCCTTGATCGTCTAAAGTCGTTGACGAACATATTGCTTAGTTCGCCGTCTGTCACCATAACGCTGCCCTCCGGGGGAACCTGAACCCCTGGTGCCTGGGCGTTTGGAGCATGGCTGGCTCTGGTCAGGGCGGAACCCAGAAAACTCTGGCCTCCCTGGCTGGCTGCGGGATTCGCAGCCTGTTGTGCTGGTGCTGCCTGCTGCACTGGTGGCGCAGCCTGGGCACCTGCTACTCTCGTTGCAAGTCCCGTCGAGCGAAGTGCAATGTTGAGCCTCGTCTGAGGATCTTGCACACCCGCTTGCTGTAGGGATTGCAGTTCTTGAAACAGTAGATTGCCTTCGTCGGACCACGATCGGTTGCCGAACGGGTCAGTCTTGTAGAGCCACCCTGAGTTCTGTGCCTCAAAGGTGTCGATCGCATTGGCGACCTTCTGTTGGCTGAACATTTGCTGAACTTCGCGGCGAACGTCTTCCTGCCACTGCCGACGTAGCGGTTCTTGCAAGGCAGAGTAGAAGTATTCGAGCGGGTTCTGCCGTCCGAGTTGCTGCCACTGAGAAAGCTGCGCAGCCCTGGCCTGATTCATCTGGGCGACGATAGAAGACGTAGCCACTTCGTAGCCGGGCGACGGCTGGTACAGTCCGGTGTCTGGGTCTTGCTGGACAACGCCACGCTGGATGGCCAAGTCCCACTCGCTGCTCCAGTCTGGGGCTCCCCACTTTTTCTTGAGGTACTCGGTTGGGCTCCACTCGTCGGCCTGCTGCGGCTGTGCTTGCGGGGCCTGCTGGGCCTGCTGTTGCTGGGCTAGGTAGCTTTGGATTTCGTTGGCGTAGGGTGCGATCTGCCGGGCGTAATCGGCGTAGGGTCGCTGCCGCTGGAGTTCCTGGATGGCGGCTTCGGCGATCTGTTGCGGCGTGAGATTGCCGTCAACATTCATGCCGATCGATCGGGCCTGATCGTAGAGGCCAGAGTAGTCGGGCTCTGGCTGGACAGAGGAGGCCGGAACCGCTGGTGCCGGGGGAGTAGGTTCGGATGGCGGCGTAGTTGGGATTGCATCCGTTCCCGCGCTGGCCATCGCGTCCGTGAACGCCGAGCCTACTTCCCCCTCGTCCAGTGAATCCTGATCGTCGATGCTCATGCCTTGCCCTCTTTGCGTGTCTGGTAAACCTTCACCGAAAAGAGTATCTGAAAACGCAAGAGGAGGGGAGCTATTGACTGGCTACGGGATAGCGTGTAACGTGATAAGATAACATGAGATAGTCACACGGAGAGGCAAGCATGGAATCGGACAGGCAGGGACAGGACGAACTTCTGTTGCTTTCGGATCTGGCAAAGAGGATTCCGTATCGTCCGAGTTACAAAACCGTGTGGCGTTGGGCATCGCATGGCATGACCAGGAACGGAGTCACTGTCAAGTTGTCAGTGGTTACGCTCCCATCGGGCAAAGCCTCGACGATGGCGAAGTATCAGGAGTTTCTGGCGGAACTTAGTAGGGCAGAGGAGACAAGAGAATGAGTACGGCATACGGGTACGCGCGTATCAGTCACCACGATGGGTTCAAGGAGGGTGACTCGATCAACTCGCAGAAGATGCGAATTGAAGGCTACTACAAGATGATGCTGGAGGCATCTGGCGTCACGTTCGGAGGCGTCCACACCGACGGCAAGAACTGCTCGGCAAGTAAGGTGAACTTTTACCAGCGTCCCGCTGGCAAGGCTCTCGTTGCAATCATGCAACCAGGGGATCACTTCATCATCGACAAGCTGGATCGACTCTGGCGTAGCCTCGAAGACTTCTGCCGACTGATGCGGTGGTTTAAGTCGCAGAGAATCCAGGTGCATATCGTTGACATGCGGGGCTGCTCGGTGCAGATGGGCACCCCGATGGGTGACTTCATGTTGCAGATGATGGTGTCGATCGCCCAGCTTGAAGCGTCGATGATTTCCTCGCGTACCAAGCAGGCACTCGAAGCGAAGCGAAAGGCAGGCGTCGAGCCCCAGGCGTTCCGTGGATGGGGGCCGTTCGGCATCGACGTTACCGGCAAGAAGGGCGATAGGAAACTGCACTGGAACTGGGAGAAGCGGAAGATCGCACGCGACCTAATAGACTGGTGGTTTTCAGACTATCGAACCGCCAAAGAGATTGACGATCGCTGCTTCCAGTATGTCCACCTGCTGGAGTCTCGGCAGCGTGGCATGTCCAAGTTTACCTTCGGCAATGGCTTCCGAAGATTGATGAAGCCTGAGCTAACTTTCCAGATCATGCGGATCGAAGACCCGAACCAACTCCGCAACCCGAAAGAGTACAACGATTTTATGACGATCGGCGAAGGCATGTCCTGTGCTCGGCCTGACCTTGCGAGGGCAATGCTACAATCGACAAGCCGCGAAGAAGCGTTGTTGATTGCGTCCCGTCGCAAGATCAAGCGTCGAGCAAAGAAGGCAGATGAACCGTCGCCGCTGGCGTTCTAGCAGGTGGCACCTGCCAGCCTATTCCTACCGCAGATGGCGTTGAACTTGTCGAGCAAGTCTTGACGCCGGAACGTCAGGTGCAGGTTGCCGTTGCCGAATCGCTTCCACTCAAAGTAGTCAGTCGTTCCGCAAGACTGATCGCGACGAACTGCATCGGATATTTCGCACCGATACCCCTTGCATACCCCTTTGCCGTCAAGCATCGACATGATGTTCGACAGTGCTACAAGGTGCCTTTCAATATCTGATGTCATCCAACTGTAGTTGCCAGAATACTTGATTAGCTTTCGCTCTAGCTTGCCAGAGTCAACAGACTTTTGGTTAGTCTTGTATGCCGATCTTCGATACGGCTTCCAGTAGTCGTACTCCTCCCGGATGGCCTCCTCTAAGAAGTCTTGCGTACTCTGTGCCATGCCTGCAATCGTATCCATGATCGTCTCTGGCGTGATGTCGGGTAGCTGCGCCGCTGCCCACTCGTATTTGTCTGAGTACAATAGCGTGCTTAGTTCCTCCGATCGCTTGCTACTCATTACCTTGTGGATGTTCAGCTTGTCAATCAGTCCTGTCCACACTTGCAACTTGGCCCTAGCGACAAGGACATCGGTGTCCTTCGTGCCGACTTTCCAGTAGCCGAAAACATAGTCAGGCGGATCAACCCTGATCGAAGTGTTTTCGATCTGCTTGTTCAGGTCAGCGTATGCCTGCTGCAATTCGTTTGCCGCACGCTCGATGCGTTCCTTCGCTGCCTGAAATGCCGTGGCAATCTGGCCTGCCGTGGTGTACTCAATGACGCCCGTTTCTTCAGTGACCATATCTGTTTCTCCGGTGAACGTAAACGAAACTTGCCTGACTAAACTGCTTGACTATTCGTCTGGCGAAACGTCGGCCTCCTCACTTGGCGTTTTCCTTGGCCCACTCAATGATCCTCCTCCTGGCCGACGCGCTCAAACAATTGCAATTCGTGAAGCAGCCTGCAACCCGATCCCACACCCTGATCTCGTTATCTGCCAGATCGACGCGGAACCTGTGATTTCGTGCGCTCTCACTGCTAAATGCCTTGGCTTTCACAACGACTTCGATTTTTGCCATGATCCGTTCTCCTGTTGTTCGTCGTAAACTGATTGCCTGATCCTCGTTCACGCTCATAATCCCTTGCACAATAACTATGAATCGTTGCGAATTGCAACGCACCAAAACTATAGGGCTGCCAAGGGCAAAACTCACACGCTAGCCAATCTCGGAACTTGTACAAATGCGACTTGTTGTCGCTTATCGCTTCGCGATAAATCGGAATAACTTTGATGATCTTAACTTCACGCTCTGTCACACCGTAGGCTCTGGACATCAACTTCTTGACGTACTTGGATGCTGCCTTGGCGTCTATGTATGGGCAACTGTCAAAAATTGCTCGCTCTCTTCCGCCAATCGAAAATCGAACGTCAACGCATCCAACAGTGCCTGCTTTTTCGTACCAATTGCCGCTCATCACACAGCCGCCCCTTTCGGGGCGGCCTCCTTAACGTAAACTCAGGAACCGGGGCCAACAACCCATTCTGGAAAGACTTCTTCGTATGCCGTAAGCAAACCCATGTCGATCAAGTAGTCAGTGGCTAGCTCGATCGCTTCGTCCCTGGTGACAGATCCGCCAAGGTAATCATTAACTGCGACGAACACTGGCCGGAAGTCGTAGCCCTCCAGCAATCGCCAGCCGATAAGCCAGGACAATTCGGTCGGCTTAGCGTACTGGTCCTTGCCAGTCTCCCTTCCGTTGAGAGCGTTGTCAACGACATGCTTGACGTTCAGCAATGCTTTGCTCCTATCCATAGCTATTCTCCGATGAACTGTGGTGAACCGTAACGGAACTGGCTAGACCATCGGGTAGCCCATCGGGTAGCCGGAGATTGCGGACAGCATACAGGCGAAGCGCTCGGCATGACTCTGAACATCAAAATGCCTAGCATTGTAAAGATCGTAAAAACTTGGTTTGCAATCCGACGAATGAACAAAGCCAACTCTCCACACTTCAGACTTTTTATCAATCTTTACAGACCATGTATCGCTATTGCGGTTGTACGCTTCAGTGGTAATCCACTCTGCGTAGTGCTTGGCGGCCTGCAATCCCCATGCGCTGTGAAAAACTACTTCAAACGTATCCATGATGATACCATCGGAAAAGCCGCCAGTCCGGTAGCCCCAATGCTTCACTACTGCTTTGGCAATGTAGTCGATCAACTCGTCTTGATCGTCGGATACGTTGACATAGCAGTTGTCTTCAGTCAGTGAACACATTGCGCAGACAATCCCGTAGCGGTAGTTCTTCGACATCAGATACACGGCAATGTCATGCGGTGCTTGGCTTGGGCACTGGCTTACTAGCTCGGCAACCTCGGCACGAATTGCTTCGACTGTTGGCTTGGTGGACATGGTTGTTTTCTCCGGTGAATGTAAACGAAACTTGCCTGATGTCTGGGCTGGAATAAATAATTACCAGCCCTCCGCAATCCATTCTGCGTAAGTTGTGTTGGCCTTGTCTTTGGTTTCTGCGATGCAGAACGCCGCATCGAAATGCGAAGATGCCAGCTTCATAGCAAGCTCAGCGTCGTGCCTGGATTCAAAGACAGCCAAGTCGAGCCCTGTATTTTCTGCCGTCGTTACCACCTTGTAGTTGCTTTTGCTTGCCATCACCGCTCTCCTGTTGTATTGCAATCAATCAAACAAGATCGGCGAATACAAGCCCTTCCCACTCCTCAGCCGTCACCCAACGGAACCCTTCCGGTAGATTGTCCGGGTCGATGTCGCTCTTGCTGAATCCAGCGGGACCAGCCACCGCCCACAACTCGCTGGACTGTGGATCAAGATCGTAAACGGTCAAACCGTCTTTGGTTGTCAATGCTGGCTTGTTAGGCATGGTTGTTTTCTCCGGTGAACGTGAATGAAACTGAAAATGCTGTCGGTCTGGCGTCAACTGCTGACGCTAGACTTTTCTAGGCGATAGTTTTTCTAAGCGATAGGTAGCATCGCTGTTGAAGTAGCGATGGATGCAATGCTCAGGCCACCGGACTTCGTAAACATCGCGACCACGCTGGTAAATGTATTCGTCTGCAATCTCGTCAACTGTACCGTAGGGATCTTCGTGGTCTTCTTCTTCAAGCACTTTGGCAGCAGCCATTGCGGTAGACATGCCGGGAATTTCTATGTCCATGATTTCCCACCACTGTTGCATGGTCACGCATTGAATTTGCATGAGGGATACGATGACTGACAGCGTGTGATATTCCGTCTGTGGTTTCTTCTTCATCTGAAAATCTCCGGTGAACTGCGAATCGAAAGCCCTCTCTAACCAATTCTCGGAACGACGGCGAACAAACGTCGCCCCTTACTGTGCGATCCAAACGTACAGTGCAATGAGTAGCAAGACACCTATTGGACCAAGGCAACCATACGCTGCTACTGCCCCGATGTCATCGTCGTCATTCATCCAGCTTTCATTCTTCATCGTTGAATACCTCCGGTGTACCAGTAACCATGACTCCCATCTTGCAAAACAATTCGCCAAATGGAGTTTCCGTAGTGACGATTTCGGCGGTGCTCGTTGACGCAAGTACCGCCTGCAAGTTTTGTTCGGTTAGCAACCCAGTCTGGGTGTAGACCCACTTGGGATGCCGAATCCCCTTGCCCTGCATGACCTCGACAATCTCCATCGAGTCATGCCTGCGAATGAACATGCGAATGTCAGTCTTTGCCTTGCGTTTCTTCGTCATCTGGGGGCACCTTTGTTGCCAGTGAAGCGAAGCAGTAGAACGCTTGACCGCCAAGCATCCCAAGCCCGAAGGCTTTGAACAGTTCCGAGTCGATGCCAATACCAAGTCCCAGCATCAGCATCCCACCAATCAGGCAGATGATTAGGGCCATTCGACAATCCCCAGTGGTTCAAGATCGTAGTAATTATTGACGCATCGCAAGCCGAAAAGGATCGGCTTGTTCTTGCGTATCGCGTCTTTGAACAGCTCTCTTTCGTGGACTTTCGACGGCGCAACTGCAACGTCAATAACGTCCATCAACCCATCGTGCAGGTCGCTTCCGAAATTGCAGTCGGCTAGCGTGCCTTCGATATGGACATCCAAGCATTCTGGAGGCAGGGACGGGTCGCGTCTGATAGACACAACCCGAACTCCCTGCTCGATAAGATACTTTGGCATACTACCGCTAGCTCTGGCTTCTTCTGGAATCGATTCGTCGTACCGAAGAAACTTTCCCATTGCTGCTGCCCCCTAGATACTGCTGAGGATTTCTTCAACTCCCTCGCCGCCATTGGCAAGGGAATTATACACCCACACCTGATCGGAAACCTTGGCCGCTTCGCCTTCTGCGTCATTGATAACGACAGTCAGTAGCTTGACCTGCTTGGCATGCTTCCATGCGGTGAAGCTGGCTTGCTGCTCTGGCTTGATCTTGCACTTGGCGTCAGTGATGCAGACTGCATCTGTCTTGCCGACCGGGCAACCGTAGCTATCCCACTGGGCAGGTAGCTTGTCGATCGGGATGCACAAGTCAGTAGCACCCCTGCCGAAGTGCTCGACCCACTCAAGCACTTGGTTCATGCGATCACTACCGGGCGGCACGATCAGAGCGTTGAGCGTGTAGCCATCGTAACCGATCAGACAGCACCATCGTCGCTGCTGGGTAGCCACCCAGTACAGAGACAGGGCGAACGCCTTAGCGTGGTAGATATTGCCGTTCTGATTCATCGAACCAGTCTCGTCAACGATCACGACAATCGGACCCTTGCCTACCTGCTCGATGCCGTTGTACTCACGGCACTGAGCGGTACGCTCGACGATCCGCAGCATTGCAGCATCGGCAAGCCGATCATCTGCAAGCTGGCACAACTCGGCAGGCATGAGACGGGATACGATACCGTCTTGAGTCACACCGACAGTCTCGTCAACACCGACAGGAACCTTGCGACGTTGAGCACTGGCGGCGACTCGGCGATAGCGACCGGCAAGAGCCATCACCTGCTTCAGCATGGTGCTATTGCGGACCTTGGCAAACAACTGGCCAAGCGTTTCCTGGCTGACGTTTGCAGGCTGGCCTGGATCGCCACCGAAACCCCGAATCATATCGCTGCACTGGTCGTACTCCTCGACCTGCTGCTGTGCCTGCTGTGCAGCGCGGATCGCCTGGATACTGACGGCAAGCTGCCCCTTCTCGGTCTTCAAGTCATCTTCGTCAACCTTGTCGCAGGTTGCGACGAATCCCTTGCTGAACTGAGTAGCGGCAATCTCGCTAGCGTTTTCGTCGCCAACAGTAAGGCCGCGAAGCTGCTGGAACTCCTCGGTCTGCATCAACTCACTAACGTACTGGGCAAGTAGCGGGTTGGTGCATTGGTCATTGACTTGCGGATCGTGCTCGAAAGCACTGGCACGAAAGTCGGTAGCCAACTGCTGGCCGTCGATGCGATTGGCAAGCACCTGCTGAAGCGGCTGGGAATCCTGAAACGTCTGCTCGCCACGACGTAGCGACCAGTCATCGTGACGGATCGCATGGGGCGTTGGTGCCGATGGCTGTCTGGTTGCAATCTCTGCAACTGGATCGTGGTCGGCGGCTCGATCGTTGAGAAGGTTGCGAATATCCATGAGTGAATCTCCGGTGAATGGTGATGAAACTTGACGCTGGCGGCGACTAGATCATGCGGAGTTTGATTTCCTTGATCTTGTCGGTGACGTACTGCAAAGCGGCGGGTGCCTTGCTGCCCTTGGTAGTACGCAACTGCGACTGAATCTCGGTCAGTCGCTTGATAGCGACGGTCACGCTGGCAATCTGGGTGAAGTCGATTGCATCTGCCGTCTGTTCGCACTCCGACAGCAGCGACATGACAACCGCATTGGCTGGGTTGGCGATACCGGCGACAACCTTAGCGGCAACCTTCTCATGCTCTGGGTCTTCCCATAGGCAATGCTGGAGGATTTCTAGGTGGTCTGGCTCGACTTCGCTAGCACCCTCTAGCCAAGCGTAAGCTGCGGCGGCGTTGACCGACTTGCGAATACGGCGTGAACCCAATCGGATACCCTCGGTGCGAACCTGCTTGATACACTCAAGCAAAGCATCCTCCGCATCTGGCGACCACTGCATTGCACCTGCCAACTGGATAGCATGGGTGATTTCTTGCAGGGTGATCGTCTCGGTAATGGTCACGCCGACATTGCCGAAGCAAAGCCGACGCAAACTGGCCTCGTTGGTGATGGGCTTAACCGTCTTGCGAAACATGAAGCGATCGAACAGCGCACCAAGGCCGTCCTGTGGTGCTGGCCATTCGTTGCTGGCTGCAACGCAAAGCAACAGTGGACAATCCATCGTGTCCTTGCCGTTGCGGAATCGCCGCTCGTTGAGAATCTTCAGCGTGGTGTTGAGGATTGCCGACGATGCCTTGAAGATTTCGTCAAGGAACGCAAGGCTAGCCTCTGGCAACATGCCCTCAGTCACACGGCGGTATTCGTCAGACTTCAGACCGACCAGGGAAACCGGACCAGTCGTTTCCTCTGGCGTGGTGAACTTGTTGAGAAGCAGGTCGAACTTGGGCGCATTGGCCCAAGCCATGAGTGAATCGAGCAGCATACTCTTGGCCTCGCCTGGACCGGAAACCAATATGGCGTGCTCCCTGCAAAGCAGGGCGGTCAGCACCATATTGACCTCAGCGTCTCGCTCGATCATGCCTGCAATCATGGCGTCTCGGAACGTGGTGAACTTGCTGTGAACGGACATGGGAAAATCTCCGGTGAAGTGTAGTGAAACGTAACCGAACTGGCTGAACTACTACGAAGCCGTTGCCTTCTTGGATCGCTTGGCCTCCTCCTGTGCAATCTCGATGCCGACAACCTTCTCGACATACTTTTCCTTGACCGACTCAAGCATCTGCTGGAGTCGTTCGTGTCCTTCGCTGATGCGGATGCTGTGGCCCTCGAAGGAAAGCACAAGCCGCTGATACTTCTCGAAAGCGTGCTGTCGAGTATCTGAGCGGGTGCTGTTGGTCATTTCCTCGATAGCCTGATTGAGTTCTCCGATGCGTCGTTCCATTTCTGCAAAGATGGCGTCGGAAACTTCCTGCGTTTCTCTGGCGTCTCCCTTGGGAACCAGGAATCGGTGAAGCCGACCTCCGACACACTGAAGGAACGTCTCGATCTTCTCAAGGAACCCAAGGTGCTGATCGGGAACGAAGTAGCAAACCCCCTTGTCTGGAATGATGGGAATGAGATCGGCGTGCTTGTCAAACAATCGCTGAATGATGCGGCTCAGGTCGGCTGCATTGCGGTGAACGAAAGCCTCGCTGAGCAGGTTGCTTGCAGTTGGCACGAAAGCAGGATTGTCGGGACACTCGATGCGACCATTGTTCGTATCGAGAAACACCGTCCACTCGTAATCGAACTCGATACGATCGCCGGACATTGCCTTCTTGGTGAACTGAAAGGACATGACGCCTTTCTCGTCGATAACCTTGTCAATCAAACGGTCCTGCTTGAGCGACTTGATTGCCCTGCCCCATGCCTGCTTGGCATTGAGTTCACCTGCTTCACTGGCTGGAAGCTGGGCAGCATCGAGAGCAGAGCGAACCGCTGAAACATTAGTTCCCTTTGACTTGACACGCCAAAGAACGATGTAACCGTGAACGCTGGACATAAAAACCTCCATCATGGATCGAAGAAAACCATCGCCCTCTACCCAATTCTCGGAACGGCGGCGAACAAACCCGCCGCTTTACTGCTTTGGTTCATGACCTGGATCTGGTGGCCACTTTCGACTGACATACAGTGTCTTTGGTGCAACAACCATAATATCGACAGTCTGACTACCTTCACGAATCCTACGGATCGTGACGATTGCATCGCCGATCCTGAAGGACTGGCCGATTTTGGTAGTCATACACAAACGACCATGCCCCTCTGGCTTGCTCTTGTCTGACATGATTTCCTCCTGAAGTTTGACAAACGAAAACCCAACTGCTAGACTTCCTCCGTGAAGATTACCCGACAAGTATCTCACTACACGGAGCATTCGCTATGCCGAAATGCGGAACGAAGAAAGGTGGCAAGGGTGGAAAGGGTGGCGGCTACTAGCCGAACCCCTCCAGCTTGCAAACCACGGACGCCGTAGCCTTAACTGGCTGCGGCGTTTTCGTTTCTAGTCACCCATACGCCCCATTGCTGGGGCGTTTCGCTAGAGTCTCACTAGCTCGTCAGTGGGCTTGCAACTGCTCTGCCACTGACTTGCCTTCTGGAATCAGCAGTTCCAGATTGTGCTGCTCGCAAACCTGCCGGATCATCTGGCCAGTGATTGCCAAGTGCGGTGCAGCGTAACGCAACTCCTCAAGCCGCCCTCTGTTGAATCGTTCGCAGTCTTGCAGCTTGGCACGATAGCCGCTGAAGCATTCCATCGTTCTCGACACCCATACAGTGCCGTCTGCCCAAACCTCACGCTTGACAGTCTGAGGGTAGATCACCAACGTGTACTGCTTCAGTTCCTTGTGATGGTACACGCTGCAATGGATCACTCGCCCTGGCGTCGTCGTTGCGTAATCCCAACTCATTGAGCGATCGGACATGAGAAATCTCCCTGAAGAACCTATCTGAAGTAAGCCGATTGACAATGCGACTGACGTTACAACCACGAACGCCAGTCATCAAAACATCTTTCTTGCCGGTGAAACCGCACTCCCAGATGGAGTAAGTGCCGTCACCTTCACGCTGGGACGTAAACCCCATTGCTCCTGCCCTCCTTCTCCCATTGACGATTCACGCCGTCCGTATAATCCAGCCATAGAATCAAAGCGCGGGACTGGCCAACCTCCTGCAATCTCTTGCCGTCGTAGTAAAGGGTCAGCAATGTTGACGAAGATCGGCAGCAGCCTTTTACACACGTTTGAACGTCTTGAAGCATGTGCGATCTGTCGGCAGTACCGAACAGATACGGCACTCGCACTCCCTTCGGTGGGAATACTGCATCATCGGCAGGGTGCATGAGAAACAGAAACGTGCCGGTGTTGCGGGTGAAGTGCAGGAACTTTCTGCCTGGATACATGGCAATCAACTCCTTGTCACTGACAAGCAGGTCATCCCTGTATGCCTCGACAAGTGGACTGCAACGCTTGACCAATTCATCGTAAACATTCATCGAAGTATCTCCATCATGGAATCGAAACGTCGGAAAGCCTCCACCCAATTCTCGGAACGACGGCGAACATCCGGGTCGCTTATACAAACACACCAGAATCAATCTGCTGCAAGCACTGACGAAAGTTGCAGTTGTTTTGAGTGAACAGGTCAACATAAGCATCAAGCTGTTGACCGTTCTCGATGCCTTCCAGCTTGGCAATCTCCATGAGCCGCTTGGCATAGGCAATGATCGTATCGCCGGTGAACTCCATCTCGATCTGTACTGCTCTGCTTAGCAGGGGATGGGCGTCGAACTTGTCGTCAAACAGCCGCTTCTGCCCCTTGTCAGTGCAGGTGAAAACCCAGCAGGCATTGCGAGCCGTCGAAGGCTCCTCCAGTACAGTCTGCAACTTGGAGACGGTCTTGGTATTCATGTTGTGCGCCTCGTTAATGAGGAAACACCACTGATTACCAAACAAGGGCCTCTTGCGTGATCGTTCATCGAACTCACGAACCATGTCCAATGACAGGTCAATAGCGTCGATTTCCTCTGTAGCCAAAGGGTCAGATACCAGACTGGCTACAATACGGGCAAGAGTAGTCTTGCCGGTCGCTGAAGGACCAGACAGCCACAGACAGCGCAGGGAATCCCTGCTCTGCAAGAACCTGATCTTCCTAACAGCAGCGTCCTGCCCCACAACGCCGTCTAAAGTGCCTGGGCGGTACTTCTCATACAAAGCAGTCATTGCTTTTCTCCTGGTGTAACCGAAACCGAATCTCCCCCTCCACCCAATTCTCGGAACGACGGCGAACAATCGGCACCGCTACAGTTGCGTCATGGTTTACTGAACTAGATATTGCCACCAACAGGGGGTCGGTTTCAGTGGTGACAAGTTGTCACCAGTTGCCATTACCAAGCAAATCGCACGCGCGCGTAGGGGTGGATTACAGGTCGGCGCGCACCGATCCTACGGATTTCTGTCTGGCGGCACATGGTAGGGTAACACCACACCCACGCTCTGAAATTCCGGAATCCGATTGCGCCTATCGGGGGCGGAATGGCGCTTTCCCAAGGGAAAATCGGGTTCCTCTACCTAATTCTCGGAATTTTGGCGAACAATCGAGCGCTTACAGTGTACGGGGGCGCGCTTCCTGGTGCTCGGCCTTCGAGCAGCCGACTGGACCTGGGATCGGCTGCTCAGCGTGAGTCGGCCTTCGAGCAGCCGACTGGACCTGGGATCGGCTGCTCAGCGTGAGTCGGCCTTCGAGCAGCCGACTGGACCTG
>Ga0209985_10000295_pt1 | contig 55908 bp, 50 predicted proteins | sample NOAtaG_FD_187305 | JGI IMG/M metagenome (GOLD analysis project Ga0209985, IMG submission 187305) | Freshwater lake microbial communities from Lake Erie, under a cyanobacterial bloom - NOAA_Erie_Diel6S_1000h metaG (SPAdes) (version 2) | ecosystem: Environmental > Aquatic > Freshwater > Lake ... | reverse complement strand
AGCCGCATGTGGAACTGCGGCGCAACATCCGCCGCGATTAGCAGGATGGCCCGCTCGCGCAGCGTCGGCGTGGCGCGACACAAATGACGACGGCGCCCGCGGGCGCCGTCATTTTCTTCGTCGACCGTGCGGCCAGGCGGTCGTTCAGCCCAGCATGTCGCTCCAGATGTTGCGTGCCCAGGCATTGGCATAGCTACCCTCGAGCTCGCTCGGCGCCGCCGAGAGCCCGCCGGATCCGGGCACCACTTTCATGGTCTTGTCCTTGGGATCGTAGGCGTGAACGCTTGCCACATGCACGACGTTCTTGTCGTCGACGAACGAATAGCAGGTATTGGCCATCATCGGCGCGGGCGATGGCGTGCGACCGTTCATCAGTTCGACAATCGCGGCGGCCGCCACCTTCGCATGCTGGTTCGCCATGTGCCCCGACTTGGGCATCAACGGCGCCGACAGGGTGGCGTCGCCCAGGACGTGAATGCCCGGTCGGGCGATCGACTCCATGGTGGTCCAGTCCACCCCGCACCAGCGGTTGTTGGCCGTCACCAGTCCCGCCTGTTGGGCGATCGCGCCGGCACGCATCGGCGGCAGCACATTGAGCACATCGGCCTTGACGTCGGCGCCGATGTCGAGCACCGCCGACATGGTCGAAACGTTGACGTCCTTGACCTCGCTGCTGTTGCGATACTCGACCAGGCCCTTGTACTGGCCGCTCCACTGCGCCTTGAACAGCCCGGCCTTGGAAACCACGTCCTCATTGGCGTCGAGAATGATGACCTTGCTCTTCGGCTTGGCGGTCTTGAAATAGTGCGCCACCTGACAGGCGCGCTCGTACGGGCCCGGCGGGCAGCGGTAGGGCGCGCGAGGAACGGACAGCACGTATACGCCCCCGTCGCGCATTTCTTCTAGCTGCTTGCGCAAGGCGAGGGTGTCAGGGCCCGCCCTCCAGGCATGCAGTACGCGCTCGCGCACCTTGGCATCCTTCAGCGCCGCCACCTGGTCGAACATGAAGTCGACGCCGGGGGAAACGATCAGGCGGTCGTAGCTCAGGTCCTGGATCTTCTTGAGTTCGATGGTCTTCTTGTCGACATTGACCTTGGTGACTTCGTCGTTGATGACCTGCACACCATATTCGCGCAGTCCCGCATAGCTGACGGTGATGTCCGCCATCTTCCGGCTGCCGCCCAGCACGAGGTTGGAAAGCGGGCAGGACACGAATTCGCGGTTCATCTCGACCAGGAACACCTCGATGGCGCCCTCGGACCACATGCGCAGGTATTTCGCCGCGGTGGCGCCGCCATAGCCGCCGCCCACCACGATGACGCGCCCGATTTTCTGCGGCGGTGTCGATGTGGTCGCACATCCGGCCATGGCGAGGGCGCCGGCCGAGCCGGCCAGCTTGAGAAAGTGACGACGACCGAGCGATCCGAGCTTGATGTTTTTCATTGCGCCTCCCGCCTACTTGCCCGGCTTCTGGGCGGAAAAGAAATCCGCCATCGCCGCGATTTGTTCATCGGTATAGCCCTTCGCCAATTGATGCATGATGGTCGATGCCGGCCCGCTGCGCTGCCCCGACTTGAATGCGCTCATCTGGGCAATGATGTAGGCGCGGCCCTGGCCCGCGAGGCCGGGCACGCCGCCCTGGCTTACGCCGTTCGTGCCGTGGCAATTGGCGCACTGTGCCGCGAGATTGCGCCCGAGGTTGCGGTCCTGCGCGCTCGCGGAGCCGCACACCAATCCCAGCGCGGCGGCGACGATAAGAAGCGATTTCATTGCGGGTTGTCTCCTCTTGAAAGCAGGGTTGAATTCACCCGCCTACTGTACCTGATCAGTGGGCAAAAGAGAAACAACCGGCAGTGATGACGTGATGCCCGGCAGGAATAAAAAAGGCCGCCCGACGGGCGGCCTTTTCGGCGCAGCCGACGTCGAGCTAAAGCACTTCCACGGGCTCATCGTTGGTCTTGCCGTCAGACTTGGGCTCTTCGCCCTCGTGCACGGTGAGCTTGACCTTGGCATCGTCGCCGGCTCCTTCGAGGTCGACGGTAACCTTGCCGCCGGTGACCAGCTTGCCGAACAGCAGTTCGTCGGCGAGCGCCTTGCGGATGGTCTCCTGAATCAGGCGGGACATCGGACGCGCACCCATGAGCGGGTCGAAACCCTTGCGCGCCAGGTGGCGGCGCAGCGCGTCGGTGAAGATGGCCTCGACCTTCTTCTCGTGCAGCTGCTGTTCAAGCTGCATGAGGAACTTGTCCACCACCCGCAGTATGACTTCCTCGTCGAGCGCCTTGAAGGAGATGATCGCATCCAGACGGTTGCGGAACTCGGGCGTGAACAGGCGCTTGATGTCGGCCATCTCGTCGCCCGCCTGCTTGGAGTTGGTGAAACCGATGGTCGACTTCTGCAGCGATTCGGCGCCGGCGTTGGTGGTCATGATGATGATCACGTTGCGGAAGTCCGCCTTGCGGCCGTTGTTGTCGGTCAACGTCCCGTGGTCCATCACCTGCAGGAGGATGTTGAAGATGTCCGGGTGCGCCTTTTCGATCTCGTCAAGCAGCAACACGGCATGCGGCTTCTTGGTGATGGCTTCGGTAAGCAGCCCGCCCTGGTCGAAGCCGACATAGCCCGGCGGCGCGCCGATCAGGCGGCTCACGGCGTGACGCTCCATATATTCGGACATGTCGAAGCGAATCAGCTCGATGCCCATCGTGTAGGCAAGTTGGCGGGCCGCTTCGGTCTTGCCGACACCGGTCGGGCCGGAAAACAGGAACGAACCGATCGGCTTTTGCGGATTGCCCAGGCCCGAACGCGCCATCTTGATAGACGCAGCAAGGGCTTCGATGGCCGGGTCCTGGCCGAACACCACGTTTTTCAGATCGCGGTCCAGGTTGGCCAGCTTGCTCCGGTCGTCGGTCGAGACGTTGTGCGGCGGGATGCGCGCGATCTTCGCGATGATTTCCTCGATGTCGGTCTTGCCGATCACCTTCTTCTGCTTGGACTTCGGCAGGATGCGCTGGGCGGCACCGGCCTCGTCGATCACGTCAATCGCCTTGTCGGGCAACTGCCGGTCGTTGATGTAGCGTGCCGCCAGTTCCGCCGCTGTCGTGATGGCGGAGGCGGAGTACTTGATGCCGTGATGTTCCTCGAAACGCGACTTCAGGCCGCGCAGGATCTGTACGGTTTCATCGACCGACGGCTCATTGACGTCAATCTTCTGGAAGCGCCGCGAAAGTGCATGGTCCTTCTCGAATACGCCGCGGAACTCGGTATACGTGGTCGCGCCGATGCACTTGAGCTGCCCGCTCGACAGCGCCGGCTTGAGCAGATTGGAGGCATCCAGCGTGCCGCCGGATGCCGCACCGGCGCCGATCAGCGTATGGATTTCATCGATGAACAGGACCGCCTTGGGATTGTTCGTGAGCTTCTTGAGGACACCCTTGAGGCGTTGCTCAAAATCGCCGCGGTACTTGGTTCCGGCCAGGAGCGCGCCCATGTCGAGCGAATAGACAATCGCGTCCTTGAGGATCTCAGGAACCTCGCCCTCGACGATTCGCTTGGCAAGCCCTTCTGCGATCGCGGTCTTGCCGACGCCCGCCTCGCCGACCAGGAGGGGGTTGTTCTTGCGGCGCCGGCACAGGGTCTGGATCACACGCTCGAGCTCGAGCTCGCGGCCGATCAGGGGGTCGATCTTGCCTTCCGCGGCTGCCTTGTTGAGGTTTTGCGTGTACTGCTCGAGCGGGCTTTGCTTGCCTTCGCCTTCCTGCTCGGACTCCTGGTTCTCGGCCTTGTCGGCGCCAGCCTTCTCCTTTTCCGGCGGCTGCTTGGTAATGCCATGGGAGATGTAGTTCACCACGTCCAGACGAGTGATCCCCTGCTGGTGCAGGTAGTACACCGCGTGAGAGTCCTTTTCGCCGAAGATTGCAACCAGCACATTGGCGCCGGTCACCTCTTTCTTCCCGTTCGATGAGGACTGTACATGCATGATCGCGCGCTGGATCACGCGCTGGAACCCGAGCGTGGGTTGGGTATCGACATCCTCGCTACCGGCCACGGTCGGCGTGTGCTCGCCGATGAACTGGATGAGGTTCTTGCGCAGATCGTCTATGTTCGCACCGACCGCCCGGAGCACCTCCGCTGCGGTGGGATTGTCGAGGAGCGCAAGCAGGAGGTGCTCGACAGTGATGAATTCATGGCGCTTCTGCCTTGCTTCGACAAACGCCATGTGCAGGCTGACTTCCAACTCTTGCGCAATCATTTTTAGCCTCAACCGCCGGAGCCCCCGGCTTTCACAAACTCTACACCAAAATCTTTTTGATCCAGCCAAAAATTTTGTGGCGCTTTGTCAGATCGACGATTTCAGTCGTTCTCTTCCATGGTGCACTGGAGCGGATGCTGGTGGGCACGCGCGTGCTGTGTAACCAGTTCGACCTTGGTGCCGGCGACATCCTTGGGATAGATACCGCATACCCCCATGCCCTCCCGGTGGACTTTGAGCATGATGTGCGTGGCCTGCTCGCGGCTCTTGTTGAAGAACTGCTGGATGGTGCCGACGACGAACTCCATCGGGGTGTAGTCGTCGTTCAACAGCAGAACCTTGAACATCGGCGGCGGCTTGACCTGCTGCTTCTGCTGCTCGAGGATGGTTCCGCCGTCGGAATCGAACTTGTTGTTTCCCATCTTGAAATTGTATCCATTCGATTCCGTTCCGCAACTTGATTCTGAGACGGAAATGGGGCCCTCTTGCAGGGTTTCCAAGCCGGGTGGGTGAAAAATACAACATCCGGTCCAAACCACGCGCGGGGCCAGGGAAATCACTTGACTAGCGGATTTGGAAGCCGTACAACCCGGAATGTTTCGTTCAAGCAGTGCCGTAGCGCCCGGAAATACCGGGTTGTGGCCTTAAAGATGCGCCAGAGAAGCGGGGAAGGACGGCCTTGTAACGCAAACGATGTCGGGCGTTGTGTGGCCCTGTTCAACCCCATGAGCGCAATGCGCGCTCGCTTCGAGAGGTTTTCTTATGGCAACTGGTACTGTTAAGTGGTTCAACGACGCCAAAGGTTACGGATTCATCACCCCGGACGATGGCGGCGAAGACTTGTTCGCGCACTTCTCGGCCATCAATATGCAGGGTTTCAAGACCCTCAAGGAAGGTCAAAAAGTGCAGTTCGAGGTCACCCAAGGCCAAAAAGGCAAGCAAGCCTCCAACATCCAGGCCGGTTGATTACGCTCGCCTGCCGGGGTTGCGCCTGGGCCCCGGGCGCAACCCACCTTATCGTCTGAACCGTCGCGGCGCCCCTTCTGTGGGTTGGTGATCCCTTGACGTACGGGCTAGTCGCTTTCAACAAACCGTTTGGCGTCGTCAGCCAGTTCTCCCCGCACGAACGCCATCCCACGCTCGCCGATTTCATTAGAATCCCCGGGATTTATGCTGCTGGCAGGCTGGATACTGATAGCGAGGGCTTACTTCTGCTGACCGCACATGGCGCCCTTCAGCACGCCATCGCGAATCCAGCCTCGAAACTAGCCAAGATCTATCGCGCCCAGGTGGAGGGCGTACCCGGCGAAGATGCCTTGGCCACCATGCGCCGTGGGCTTGACCTGGGAGACTTCGTGACCCGGCCGTGCGGGGTGCGGCAGATCGAGGAACCCCAAGACCTGTGGCCGCGCGTTCCGCCAATTCGCTTTCGCAAATCGATTCCGACCGCCTGGCTGGAAATCACGCTGGTGGAGGGAAAAAACCGCCAGGTCCGCCGCATGACCGCCATGGTCGGCTTGCCTACCTTGCGCCTGGTGCGCATGGCGATAGGTCCTTACTGCCTCGACGGCATAGCACCTGGTCAGTGGCGCGCAGTCGACGCTGGCCTGATGCCGAGTGCGCCTCGCCGTAGCCAATCGACACGGCCGCGAATGCCATGACGGCATACGGGGCCCGCCAGCCGGCAGGGCCGCGCCCGCTCGTGCGCGGGCTACACCTACCACCGCCGACGCTGAACGGATAATAATGTGACCGGCTTGTCAACCCCCCGGTAAAGACCGCGTTACACTCAAAGACCGAGGAGGTCGCACACTCGTCGCCCCAAACCCTTCGAAAAGGAAAGCATCATGAGCAAGCTCCTGTCCGTTCTGATCGCCGGCATGTTCGCCATCGCCTCAACTTCCGGCTTTGCACAAGACAAGAAGGCCGACGCCCCCAAGGCTGACGCGCCGAAGGCGGAAGCCAAGAAAGACGGTGTGAAAAAGGAGAAGAAGGAGAAGAAGGAAAAGAAGGCCAAGAAGGCCAAGAAGGCCAAGGCTGAAGACAAGAAGTGATCAAGGCAGCCCCGTACAGGAACCGGGCGCTTCGCCCGGTTTTTTTTCGCCGCCGCCGCTCGCAAGGCTAGAATCGCTGCTGCCTCCTCCTGAACCGTCCGCCATGCGCTACTGTCGTTCTGCCGTGCGTCAATGTCTTTTCGCCCTCGCTGCCATGCTGGCGGCGGCCGGTTCCGCCGCACAGGGGCAACCGCCGTTGCCTACTGTCCAGCTACAGGCCGGGCTGTATCTCATCAAGGCGGAGGTCGCGGCGAACTATGGGACAAGGATGCAGGGGTTGATGCAGCGCGAAAAGATGGGCCCCAACGAAGGCATGCTGTTCGTGTTCCCGGACCGAGACAAACAATGCATGTGGATGAAAAACACGCTGTTGCCGCTTTCGGTTGCGTTCATAGACGACAACGGCGTCATTCTCAATGTAGAAGACATGCAGCCACAGACCGAGAACAGCCACTGCAGCGTCAAGCCGGTCCGCTACGCTCTGGAGATGAACCTGGGATGGTTCAAGTCGAAAAACATCAAGCCTGGAGCAAAAATCACGGGCCTGGAAAAAGCCGGCCCGCCGCAGTAGCCCGGCCGGCGCCGAATGTCAGGCAGCCAAGCGTGCCTTGACTGCAGCCGATACCTGGGTCATGTCGGCCCGTCCGGCGAGCTTCGCCTTCACAGCCGCCATCACCTTGCCCATAGCGGCGGGGCCGCTCGCCTCGCACCCCGCGACTGCCGCGGCGATCACCTCGGCGATTTCGTCGGCGTCGGCCTGCTGCGGCAAATAAGCCGATAGCACGGACGCTTCGAATTCCTCGCCGTCCGCGAGGTCATCGCGCTTGGCAGCGCGATATTGCTGGATCGAATCGCGGCGCTTCTTGAGTTCCTTTTCCACGATCGATATGACATCAGCATCGGTCAACTCGATACGCCTATCAACTTCAACCTGCTTCAATGCAGCCAGAAGCATGCGCACCGCCGACAGCTTTTTGCTGTCCTTTGCCCGCATGGCCGTCTTCATGTCTTCGGTGATTTGCTGCTTGAGCGACATTTGCTTTCCTTTCCGGGACACCCTGTCAAAGCGCACGGTCAGCGCTCAAAACGACAAAAGCCGCGGGGAAAGACACGCCCGCGGCTTTTGGACTGCCGGAGAACGAATCAGTACAGCTTTGGCGGCAATTGCTGGCTCTTGAGGCGCTTGTAGGTGCGCTTCACCGCAGCTGCGTGCTTGCGCTTGCGCTCGGAAGTGGGTTTCTCGTAGAACTCGCGGGCACGCAGCTCGGTCAAGAGGCCGGTCTTTTCGATGGTGCGCTTGAACCGGCGCATCGCCGCCTCGAAAGGCTCGTTTTCCTTGACGCGGACACTGGGCATTGCTAACTCCGAACGCTAAATAGCCTTAAATAATACTGCAATCCCTGCCCGAGTGCAAGCCCGGCCCGGGCTGTCCTGTGTGCCGCCTTTTCCGGGCAAGCGCTGCCCCCGACCTGATTCTGGCCAGCTTCGGGCGAGACGTGTCGACCCGTGTTCCCGAGGTAAGCACCGGTCGGGCTCGTATACTGGGAAGGATGCCGACGCTATCGCGATCAGAATTCCGCCAGACGGCGCAGGCGCCTGTCCCCGGGTTGTTAGCCGCTTTTCATGGACTGCCATTCCATGCTCGTGCTTGGTATCGAAACCTCCTGCGATGAAAGCGGCGTCGCGCTCTACGACGACGCACTCGGTCAGGCGCTGCCTCGCGACGGGCTGATCGCGCATGCCCTGCATTCTCAGGTCCGCATGCACGAGGAGTACGGGGGCGTCGTCCCGGAGCTGGCTTCGCGCGACCATATCCGGCGTTTACCTGGGCTGATTGGCCATGTGCTGAAGTCGGCGGGCACCACCGTCGCCGACCTTGGCGCCATTGCGTACACCCAGGGCCCGGGCCTCGCGGGTGCCCTGCTAGTGGGCGCCGGCACGGCCACCGCGCTGGCCTACGGGCTGGGCATTCCCGCGATTGCCGTCCACCACCTTGAGGGGCACCTGCTTTCGCCGTTGCTTTCATGCAGCCCACCGAAATTTCCCTTTGTCGCGCTGCTGGTCTCCGGCGGACACACCCAGTTGATGCTGGTCGAGGGCGTTGGGCGCTACACGCTGATCGGCGAATCGGTTGATGACGCAGCAGGGGAAGCGTTCGACAAGACTGCCAAGCTTCTGGGACTGGGCTATCCCGGCGGTCCTGCATTGAGCCGGCTTGCCGCCACGGGGCGGCCGAATCGGTTCAAACTGCCTCGCCCCATGCTTGACTCCGGCACCCTCGATTTCAGCTTCAGCGGGCTCAAAACCGCTGTGCTTTCGCTGATTCGGGCGGGCATCGATGAAACCCAGGTTCGCGCCGACATCGCGCATGCCGTCGAGGACGCGATCACCGACGTCCTGGTGGCAAAATCGCGCCGGGCAATGACGTCGACCGGTCTGGCCCGCCTGGTGGTCGCAGGCGGTGTGTCGGCCAATCGCACGCTGCGCTCGCGTCTGGACGCGAGCGCGTCCCTCGACGGGTTCGACGTGTTCTATCCCGAACTCGAACTGTGCACCGACAATGGCGCCATGATCGCGTACGCGGGCGCCTGCCGCGCCGCCTCCGGCGATGCGCAGAGCCTCGGATTCGAAATCAAGCCGCGGTGGAACCTCGCCGATCTGGCGACTCCATCACGCCAATCCGGCACCCCGAGCTGACCGCTGCATCGTCTTGCCTTGAGCATCAGCTAGCCATCGACACCCTCAGCCCTTGGCTTTGACCCCCAGACGTGATTCGGTACCGGCCAGAAGTTTTTCCACGTTGTCCCGGTGGCGCCAGACCAACATCAAAGACATGGCGCCGATGGCGAGAGTGATGAGATCAACGGACCAGAACATGGCGTAGTAAAACGGCGCGAAAACGGCAGATACCAACGCCGCCAGCGAAGAGTAGCGAAAGAAGAACGCAATGATGAGCCAGGTAGCCAAGGTGGCCAGACCCAGCCAGAGGTCAAGGGCAACGAGTATGCCGAGCGCGGTGGCTACCCCCTTGCCACCCTGAAAACGGAAAAACACCGGATAGAGGTGTCCGAGAAAGGACGCGACAGCCACAAGGGCAATACCACTTTCGGCTACGCCGTAGCGCGCCGCATAGGTTTGTGCGAGTACGACAGCCACCCATCCCTTGAGCGCATCGCCCGCCAGTGTCAGCACTGCCGCCGCCTTGCTGCCAGAACGCAGGACGTTGGTCGCTCCAGGGTTCTTTGAACCATATGTCCGCGGATCGGAAAGCCCGAATGCGCGGCTGACAATCACCGCGAATGATATGGAACCGATCAAATAGGCAATGACGCCGAACAAGAGGCTCGCCATGTCTTTCTTCTAGAATCGCCATACACACCCGAATTCTAGCAACATGGACCTGATATTCATCCGCAACCTCGCGGTCTCGACCATCGTCGGACACTATCCCCGCGAACGCGAGGCCGCCCAGCAGCTGGAGTTCAATATCGAACTTGCCATCCCCGGCCAGGCCGTATTCACCAGTGACAAGCTAGCCGACACCGTCAACTATGCGGCGATAGCAGACTACGTCAAGCATGAATGCGACACACATCACTTCAAGCTGCTTGAGCGCATGGCCGACCATCTGGCGCGCGGCATCATCGCCGAGTTCAGGACTCCGTACGTGCGCCTGTCGGTCGCTAAGCTGGGCATCCTGCCCTCCGCAAAACAGGTGGGCATTGTCGTCGAGCGTCGCAGCGCCGCGTGATCCTGCGGGCCGGCACGGCGGACCCGAGCAGCAGTCCGGCGCAACCGGCCACTGCGGCCCTTCCGGCAGGCATGCACCGGTTGCGCTGCCAAGCCGGGATCGACGTCATCCTTCCGCCGGAAGCGCGCGTTGAAGAAAATACGCCCGGCGGACTCTCAGCTGTCCCGGCGTATGCATGAAGTTTTCGCGAAACAAGCAACCCCAAAAGGGCGCGCTTCTTGCTTGGCCATTTTTCGAAAAGCTTTTCGTGGCCAGATATCTGGCTATTTGCGGCCACATGCTCGACGAATCCGCATGCCGTTGGTTCCGCTTGGCCTGTTTTGAAACACGCAGCAGGGATTGTAAAAATCCAGGCGCATCATCTGCTAAGCTGTTCTTGGGGTCAGGTGTGGCTTCGCACCACATCTTTCTGCTGCTTAATCTGCGTGCCTTTGCTGTCTGTTCTCTGTTGGTGCTTTCTGTGGTTGCTCCCTGTTGTTGCTCTCTGTTGTTCTTGCCGGCCCCATCACCAGTAGCAGTTGAGGAGGCAGCATGGATGTCATCAGCAGTTTCGCCGCACGTTATGAACGTACTCGCGAAGAGGAACTGACCCTCGAGCAGTACCTCGACACCTGCAAACGGGACCCGATGGCCTACGCCACCGCGGCTGAGCGCATGCTCGCGGCCATCGGCGAACCCCAAATGGTGGATACGCGCAATCAGCCCGCGCTATCGCGCATCTTCGCAAACAAGATCATCAAGATCTACCCCGCATTCCGGGAATTCCACGGCGCGGAAGAGGTCATCGAACAGGTCGTCTCCTTCTTTCGGCACGCGGCGCAGGGGCTTGAGGAAAAGAAGCAGATCCTGTACCTGCTCGGCCCTGTCGGTGGCGGAAAGTCGTCGATCGCAGAGCGGCTCAAGCAGTTGATGGAGCGTGTGCCGTTCTACGCATTGAAAGGTTCGCCGGTCAACGAATCGCCGCTCGGCCTGTTCGACCCGAACGAGGACGGCCGCGTGCTGGAAGAACAATACGGCATTCCCCAGCGCTACCTCACGCGCATCCTGTCGCCCTGGGCGGTCAAGCGCCTAGAGGAGTTCGGCGGCGATATTCGCAAGTTCCGTGTCATCAAGCGCTATCCGTCGATCCTCAAACAGGTCGCCGTCGCCAAGACCGAGCCCGGGGACGAAAACAATCAGGACATTTCCTCGCTGGTGGGCAAGGTCGACATCCGCAAGCTCGAGACCTTCGCCCAGGATGATCCGGACGCGTACAGCTACTCGGGCGGGCTCTGCCTGGCCAACCAGGGCCTGCTGGAGTTCGTGGAAATGTTCAAGGCGCCGATCAAGGTGCTGCATCCCCTGCTCACGGCGACCCAGGAGGGCAATTTCAAGGGCACGGAGGGATTTGGCGCGATTCCGTTCGACGGCATCGTGCTTGCCCATTCGAACGAAAGCGAATGGAAGGCGTTCCGCAACAACAAGAACAACGAAGCCTTCCTCGACCGCATCTATATCGTCAAGGTGCCCTACTGCCTGCGTGTGTCCGAAGAGGTGCGCATATATGAAAAGCTGGTGCGCAATTCGTCTCTCGCCAAAGCCACCTGCGCGCCGGGCACGTTCAAGATGATGGCGCAGTTCGCCGTCCTCACCCGTCTGGTGGAGCCCGAGAATTCAAGCCTGTATTCCAAGATGCTGGTCTACGACGGCGAAAACCTGAAGGATACCGATCCCAAGGCCAAGAGTTACCAGGAGTACCGCGACTTCGCCGGCGTCGACGAGGGCATGAGCGGGGTGTCGACCCGCTTCGCCTTCAAGATTCTCTCCAAAGTGTTCAACTTCGACTCCTCGGAGGTCGCGGCCAATCCGGTGCACTTGATGTATGTGCTGGAGCAGCAAATCGAACGCGAGCAGTTTCCCGCCGATTCGGAGCAGAAATACCTCGCTTTCGTAAAGGAACACCTGGCGGTACGGTATGCGGAGTTCATCGGCAAGGAAATCCAGACCGCCTATCTGGAGTCCTATTCCGAATATGGGCAGAACATCTTCGACCGCTACGTCACCTACGCCGATTTCTGGATCCAGGACCAGGAATTCCGCGACAGCGACACGGGCGAGATATTCGACCGCGCCGCCCTGAACGCGGAACTCGAGAAGATCGAGAAACCCGCAGGCATCAGCAACCCCAAGGATTTTCGCAACGAGATCGTCAACTTCGTCCTGCGCGCGCGCGCCAGCAACGGCGGCAAGAATCCCGCCTGGACCAGTTACGAGAAGCTTCGAACGGTGATCGAGAAGAAGATGTTCTCGAACACGGAGGAACTCCTCCCGGTCATCTCGTTCAACGCCAAGGCGAGCGCCGACGAGCAAAAGAAGCACGAGGACTTCGTCAACCGCATGATGACCAAAGGATACACACCGAAGCAGGTGCGACTGCTGTGCGAGTGGTATCTGCGTGTCAGGAAGAGTTCCTAGTCCGCCCCCCGGCGACGGCGAACCGACCCGCCATGTTGCAACAGATCATCGATAGACGGCTTTCCGGCAAGAACAAGTCCATCGGCAATCGCGAGCGCTTCCTGAAGCGCTACCGCGAGCAGATCCGCGCCGCGGTACGACGCGCCGTGGGCGAACGAAGCATTCGCGATGTCGACCGGGGCGAGACCGTCACGGTGCCACGCAAGGACCTCTCCGAGCCGACCTTCCGGCACGGGCCCGGAGGGGTCCGCGAACATGTCATTCCCGGCAATCGCGAGTATGCGCGCGGCGACCGCATCAAGCGGCCGCAAGGCGGTGCGGGCGTCGCCGGCGGCGGGAACGCCAGCCCCGATGGGCAAGGGGAAGACGATTTCGCGTTCACGCTTTCGCGCGAAGAGTTCATGCACTACTTCTTCGAAGACCTCGCGCTGCCGAACCTGATCCGTACCCAGCTTGCCGAAACGCCGGAATTCAAGTTCCGGCGCGCCGGATTCACCGGGGACGGCACACCGAACAACATCCATGTGCTGCGTTCCATGCGCGGGGCGCTGGGGCGCCGCATCGCCCTGGGCTCCGAACACCGCAGGAAGCTCACCGACTTGCGCGCCGCCCTTGCCGAAGCCAGGCGCAGGCCCGAACCGCAGGCAGGCGACATTGCCGCGCTGGAAGCGGAGATGGACCGCCTGGCCCGGCGCCTGCGCGCCATTCCCTACCTCGATCCGATCGATCTTCGCTATCGCAACCGCGTGCGCGTCCCGCAGCCGATCAGCAAGGCCGTCATGTTTTGCCTGATGGACGTCTCCGGCTCGATGGACGAGGCGCGCAAGGATATCGCCAAGCGTTTTTTCATCCTGCTCTACCTGTTCCTGACCCGCCATTACGAGCGCACGGAAGTCGTCTTCATACGCCACCACACCCAGGCCGACGAGGTCGATGAACACGATTTCTTTCATGCCACCGAGTCCGGCGGAACCGTGGTTTCCAGCGCCCTGATCCTGATGCAGGACATCATCCGCGAGCGTTACGCTGCCGGAGATTGGAACATCTATGGAGCGCAGGCATCGGATGGCGACAACTGGGGCCAGGACTCAGCCAAGTGCCGCGAGTTGCTCGACACCAGCCTTCTGCCGCTGGTGCGCTATTTCGCCTATGTACAGGTGGCGGAGGGCCAGCAAAGCCTGTGGGAGGAATACGCCCGGGTAGCAACCGAAAATCCGAATTTCGCCATGCGCATGATCGCCGGGGCGTCCGACATCTATCCGGTGTTCCGCGACCTGTTCCGCAGGGAAGCCGCGGCATGAGCGTAACCCTCCAGGCCTGTGCACCCGTCGCGCGCGCGGCACAGCCGCTGCCATGCCCGTCGGAGTGGACATTCGAACTGATCGATGCATATCACGACGCGATCGCCCGTACCGCGCGCAGTTTCGGCCTGGATACCTACGCCAACCAGTTGGAGATCATCACCGCCGAACAGATGATGGATGCCTATGCCTCGGTGGGCATGCCGGTCAACTACAAGCACTGGTCGTTCGGCAAACAGTTCATCGCCACCGAGCGCAGCTATCGCCGCGGCCAGATGGGGCTGGCCTACGAGATCGTCATCAATTCGGATCCCTGCATCTCCTACCTGATGGACGAGAACACCCTGCCGATGCAGGCGCTGGTGATCGCGCACGCGGCCTACGGGCACAACTCGTTCTTCAAGGGCAACTACCTTTTCCGGATGTGGACCGACGCCTCCTCGATCATCGACTACCTGGTGTATGCCCGCACCTACATCGCCGAGTGCGAGGAAAAGCATGGCATCGAGGCTGTCGAGCAGATGCTCGATTCATGCCACGCCCTGATGGACCAGGGTGTGGACCGCTACCGGCGCCCGCAAAGACTCTCGCTGGCGCAGGAGAAGGCGCGCCGTTCCGAGCGGGAGATCTACCTGCAGCAGCAGGTTAATGACCTCTGGCGGACCCTGCCCAGGCGAACCGACCGCAGGGCCGATGCAGGCCGCGCGCGCTTCCCTGAGGAACCCCAGGAGAACATCCTTTACTTCATCGAGAAGCACGCACCGCTGCTTGAGCCTTGGCAGCGCGAGGTAGTGCGCATCGTTCGCAAGGTCGCCCAGTACTTCTACCCCCAGCGGCAGACCCAGGTCATGAACGAGGGCTGGGCCACCTTCTGGCACTACACCCTGTTGAACAGTATGTACGACGAAGGGCTCCTGACCGACGGATTCATGCTGGAATTCCTGCAGTCGCACACCAGTGTGGTCGCGCAGCCGGCGGGCGGCCGTCTCAACCCCTACGCGCTGGGATTCGCGATGATGCGCGACATCCGCAGGATCTGCGAATCCCCGACCGACGAGGACAGGCTGTGGTTCCCGGACATCGCGGGCAGCGACTGGCGCACGACGCTCGACTATGCGATGCGCAATTTCAAGGACGAAAGCTTCATCGGCCAGTTTCTCTCGCCGGAACTCATGCGCCGCTTCCGCCTGTTCGCCTTGCGCGACGATCAGGCGCAGCCGGATCTCGAGGTCTCGGCCATCCACGACGAGGCCGGTTACCGGCAGCTACGCGAATCGCTGGCCCGCCAATACGACATCAACCACCGCGAACCGAACATCCAGGTCTGGTCGGTCGATACCCGCGGCGACCGGTCGCTGACCCTGCGCCACCTGCAGCAGTGGGGACGCCCCCTGAACCAGGATGCCGACGAGGTTCTCAGACATGTCGCGAGGTTGTGGGGGTTTCGCGTCGTCCTCGAAAGCGTCGACGGCACCGGGCGGGAACTCAAGCGGCGCGAGGCATCGCCGGTGCGCGACTAGCCGCGGCCAGCGGCTAGTCGGCGATCGCCGCCTGCACGCGCTTGACGGGCAAGAGCTGGTCGAGCACGCCGGGGTCAATCGACACAAGGTATCCGCGGCGGCCACCGTTGATGTAGATGGTCGGCAAGGCAAAGATCGTCTCCTCGACGTAGACGGGCATGGCCTTGCGCGTGGCAAACGGCGATGTGCCGCCGACCAGATAGCCGGAATGGCGGTTCGCCACCTCGGGCTTGCAGGGGAGGACGGACTTGCATCCCGCCTGGCGCGCCAGGTTCTTGGTCGACACCTTACGGTCGCCATGCATCAGCACGATCAATGGCTGGGCCTGCTCGTCCTGCATCACCAGGGTCTTGATGACCGCGTGCTCTGGTACGCCGAGTTCGCGCGCCGACACCTCGGTGCCGCCGTGCTCCTCGTACGCGTAGGGGTGTTCGCCGAAAGCGATGCCGCGCGACCTGAGAAGGGCGGTCGCCGGCGTTTCGGATACATGCTGCTTCTTGGGCATGGCATCAGGCGCGTGGATGATGGGTTGCGTGCAGTTGCTTGAGGCGCGCACGTGCGACATGTGTGTAGATTTGCGTCGTCGAGATATCCGCATGGCCCAGCAACATCTGCACCACCCGCAGGTCGGCGCCATGATTGAGCAGATGCGTGGCAAACGCGTGGCGCAGCGTGTGCGGCGACAGCAGCGCGGCAGGGATCGCGACGAGGGCGCCATAGCGCTTGACCATGTGCCAGAAATTGTGTCTGGTCATGGCGCCGCCCCGCGCGGTAAGGAACAGCGCGTCCGAACTCCGGCCCGCCGCGAGGACCGGGCGGGCATCTTGGATGTAGCGCGCGATCCAGGACGCCGCTTCCTCGCCGAACGGCACCAGGCGAGTCTTGGCGCCCTTGCCGGACGCCACGCGCAAGACCCCGTCGGGCAGGCTCACCTCATGCATCCGAAGCGAGACCAGTTCGGTCACCCGCAGGCCGCTCGCATAGAGAACCTCCAGCATCGCGCGGTCGCGCAGGCCGAGCGTGGTGGTGCTGTCCGGCGTGCCCAGCAGCCGCTCGACATCGGCCTCGGAAAGCGTTCTGGGAAAGCGGGGCGCCTGTTTTGCCGAGTCCAGTCCAGCGGTGGGGTCCGTGGCGCGCCGCCCCTGGCGCACCAGCCAGCGATAAAAGCGGCGTGCCGCCGACAGTCGCCGGTTGCTGCTGGTGGCCTTGGCGCCCCCGGCGTGCCGGACCGACAGGTAGCCGAGCATGTCGGCCTCGGTCGCGCGCGCAAGATCGCGCCTTTCTCCCGAAAGCCAGGTCGCGAGCTGGGCAAGATCGCGCCTGTAGGCATCCAGCGTCAGTTGCGACAGGCCGTCCTCAAGCCAGAGCGCGTCGCAGAACTCGTCGATCAGCGCATGCGCTGCATCATCCATACCCCGCCACCCCCTCATGTCGCAGGAGCCAGCGCTTGACGCCTAGATGGAACCCGTCGCCATCGTGACGGGCGAAGCCACCGATGCCGCCCGCCGCCAGGACGCGGTGGCAGGGAATGACCATCGGAAACCAGTTGGCGCCGCAAGCCTGGCCGACCGCGCGCGGCGCGCTGCGAAGGTGCCGCGCCACCTGCCCGTAGGTCAGGGTCTGGCCGCGCGGAATCGCGGCAATCACACCCCAGACCCGGTGCTGGAAATCGGTTCCGCGCCGGAGGATCGGCAGGTCGAAGCGGAAGTCCGCATCCGCCAAATAGGCCTTTACTTGACGCGCCGCGTCGCGCGCGATGCCAGATGCAGGCGAAAGCGGCGCGATCGAGCGTGGCAGGTAGACCAGTTCCGCCAGCGCGTCTTCGGCCACGCGCACACCGATGCCACCGAACGGCGCGGCCACCACCGCGTCGAAAGCGCGCATCGGGTTTCCCATCGGGAAGCCCCGGGATCAGCCGGCCTGGCCCAGCATGGCCGCCTTGAGCGCACGGTCAACCGGCTTCTCGCCGAGCCAGATCTTCATCAGGGCGCGATAGAAATCCTCACCGGGAATGGTCTTACCGCGCGGTGCGCCGTCGATGGCGATCCGCAGCCCCGCATCGGGCAGGAAATCGATGGTCACGACGCTTTTTTCCCTGGCCGCACCCACCGCCTCCATGGTGGCCTTGAGGTCCTCGATCTGCAGCTTGAAGCGGGCCAGTTCCGCCTCGGACAGATTCGCGACCAGACCGTCGTTGAGCGCCCCGCCGAGCTGATCCGCGGAAAGGTCGCGCAACATGTGAAGCGCGATGCGCTTGGGGCCCCTGACGGCGATCGCATCGGCCGCGGCAGACTTCTTCTCGGCCAGATAAAGGGCGCCGACGTACACCTTGAACACCGCCCGGGTACGAATGCCGGCGCCGTTCAACTTGAGCTCGACGCCGCCGAGGCTCGCGGTTTCGGCAATCCGGACGCCGGCCACGTCGGCGGCGCGGGCGGAAAACGCCAGGCAGAACATGGCCGCCAAGGCGAACCGAATCATGCAAGACATTGTCGGGCTCCCGTCAGAGTTGGATCGTCCGAGATTATGCCGCGAAGCGGCGCAGGCGGATGGTATCCTCTCGACCTTTTCACCGACACAAACAACGCAAGGAGAAACGCATGCCCAAGGCAATTCGCATTCACAAGAACGGCGGCCCGGAAGTCCTGAGCCTCGACGAAGTCGTCGTCAGCGACCCCGGTCCGGGAGAGGCGCGGGTACGCCATCATGCGGTGGGCCTCAACTTCATCGACATCTATTTCCGTACCGGCCTCTACCCTTCGGCATCGTTCCCGGCGGGCCTGGGCTCGGAGGGTGCCGGCGTGGTCGAGGCGGTCGGCGCCGGGGTCACGCATGTCAAGCCGGGAGACCGGGTCGCCTACGCCGGTGGCGGCAACGGCGCCTACTGCGAGGTACGGGTGATGCCGGCAGGGGTGCTCGTGAAATTGCCCGAGGCGATCAGCTTCGAGCAGGGCGCGGCCATGATGCTGCAGGGCATGACGGTCCAGTACCTGATCAAGCAGTCCTACCCCGTCAAGGCAGGCGACACCGTCCTCTGGACGGCCGCAGCGGGCGGCGTGGGCTTGTTCGCGATGCAGTGGCTCAAGGCTCTTGGCGTCAATGTGATCGGTACCGTCTCGAACGACGCCAAAGCCGAAGTCGCGCGGGCGCACGGCTGCACCCACACGGTGGTGACCTCCCGCGAGGACATCGTCGCGCGGGTCAAGGAAATCACCGGCGGCAAGGGGGTGCCGGCAGTGTTTGATTCGGTCGGCAAGGACACCTGGGACAGCTCGCTCAATTGCCTGCAGCCGCTCGGCTACATGATCAGCTTCGGCAACGCGTCCGGCGCCGTGCCGCCGGTCAATCTCGGCGTGCTGTCGCAAAAAGGGTCCATCTACGTGCAGCGCCCGACCTTGATGACCTATGTCGCGGATCGCGGCAGGCTCGAGCGCATGGCCGCCGACCTGTTCGGCGTCGTGACGAGCGGTCAGGTGAAGGTCAACATCAACCATCGCTATGCGCTCAAGGACGCAGCCCAGGCGCACAGCGACCTCGAGGGGCGCAAGACCACCGGCTCCGCGGTCCTGCTGCCGTAGTCGCCGGCGCAGCGAGATTACGGGCGCGTCGTCATCCCGGCGCGCGCCCGCTCCACTCCCGCAGAGCGGCGGCGGGGCGCTGATCAGGCCTTGATGCGGTTGATGCGCACGACTTCCTGCAGGCGCCTCAATGCGCGCATGACGCGCGCCAGATGGGCCCGATCGGACACATCGATCGAGAATTCCATGATCGCGTAATTGCCGGTCTCATCGTCCTCGGTGTGCACGTTGGTGATGTTGGTGTCGGCCGCGGTGATTTCCGCGGCGACCTTTGCCAGGATGCCCCTTCCGTTGGTGACCAGGGCGCGGATGGTCACGTTGAAATGCTTGTCCGGTTCAGGGTCCCATTCCACATCGACCCAGTTGTCCGGCTCTTTGCGACGCGACTTGGCAATGGCTTTGCAGTCATGGGTATGGATCACCAACCCCTGGCCTTTGCTGATATGGCCGATGATGGGATCGCCGGGAATCGGGCGACAGCAAGTGGCCAGTTGCACCGCCATGCCATCGGCGCCGCGAATGGTGACCGGCATATTGCGCGGTTCCGCCCTGCCCTCCTGCACCGCGCCTTCCATGCCCGACGCGGCGGCCAACCGGCGCGCCACCACGGCCGCCAGACGCTTGCCCAGGCCGATGTCGGCATAGAGTTCCTGCCGGGTTTTGGCGCCAGCGTCGCGCACGATGCGCTCCCAGCGATTGGCGTCCAGATCCCCCTGGGAGATGCCGAGCGCGCGCAGGGCTTGCCCCAACAGCCGCTGCCCCAGACCGACCGACTCCTCGTACTTCACCGTCTTCATATAGTGGCGGATATGCGCGCGCGCCTTGCCGGTGCGAACAAAACCCAGCCAGCCGGGATTGGGCTGCGAACCGGGGGACGTGATGATCTCCACCAGGTCGCCGTTCTTCAGTTCGGTACGCAAAGGCATCGATTCGCCATTGATCTTGGCGCCCACGGTCTGGTCGCCCACGTCGGTATGCACGGTATAGGCGAAATCGACTGCCGTCGCGCCGCGCGGCAGTGCCATGATGCGGCCCTTGGGCGTGAACACGTAGACCTCGTCGGGAAACAGGTCCACCTTGACATGCTCCAGGAACTCCACCGGATCGCGCGAGTTGTTCTGGATGTCGAGCAGCGACTGCAACCACTTGTGCGTCTTCTTCTGCACATCCGATATCGGCGCGTCGTCGCTCTTGTATAGCCAGTGCGCTGCCACACCCGCCTCGGCGATCCGGTGCATCTCCGCGGTGCGGATCTGCATTTCCACCGGTGTGCCATACGGGCCGATCAGCGTGGTGTGCAGCGACTGGTAGCCGTTCACCTTGGGAATGGCGATGTAATCCTTGAACTTGCCCGGCACCGGCTTGTAGAGGCTGTGCAGGGCGCCCAGGGCCAGATAGCACGCAGCCACGTCGGACACGACCACCCGGAAGCCGTAGATGTCGAGCACCTGGGAAAAGGTCAGGCGCTTCTCGACCATCTTGCGGTAGATGCCGTACAGATGCTTCTCGCGGCCGTACACCTGGGCGGTGATGCCGGCTTCGGGCAGCACCCGCTGAATGGTCTCGAGGATCTTGCCTATGCCCTCGCGGCGATTCCCGCGGGCCGACTTGACGGCCTTGGAAATCACCGCGTAGCGATGCGGATAGAGGTTGGCCAGGCTCAGGTCCTGCAGTTCGCGATAGACCTGGTTCAAGCCGAGGCGGTGCGCGATCGGCGCGTGAATGTCCAGGGTCTCCCGCGCGATGCGGCGCCGCTTCGGGCTCTTGAGCGCCGAAAGCGTGCGCATGTTGTGCAGGCGATCCGCCAGCTTGACGAGCATGACGCGGACATCGCGCGCCATCGCCAGAAGCATCTTGCGGAAATTCTCCGCCTGCGCGTCTTCCTGGCTCTGGAACTCGATCTTGTCGAGCTTGGACACGCCATCGACCAGCTCGGCCACCGCCGCCCCGAAACGTTCTGCGATGTGCGCCGTGGTGACGCCGGTGTCCTCGACCACATCATGCAGCAGAGCCGCCAGGAGCGCCTGGATGTCGAGCTTCCACGAGGCGCATATCGACGCCACCGCCAGCGGATGGGTGATGTATTCCTCGCCACTGGCGCGCATCTGACCCTTATGCGCCGCCTCGCTGAAGGCGAATGCCTGCTCCACGCGCTCGAGGTCGGCAGGCTTGAGATAAGCCGATATCGCTACGCGCAGCGCCTGAAACTGTGCATCTTTGCCGGGGAGCGCTTCGTCGTCGTCGGCGCCTGGACGGCCCGCAGCGGTGCGCTCGCGCCCGTCCGCGATGTCTATGACGCGCGCCAGGTGTGTCTGGCGGGGTCTGGCGGGTTCCATGCAGCGATCACCGCGCCAGACGCCACGTCACGACTTGACGTGCTTGAGCATCTCCAGGCCCACGTGGCCGGAGGCGATTTCGCGCAATGCGGTAACGGTGTGCTTGTCGCGGCTGCCCTCGATCTTGGGCGAAGCACCCTGGGCGAGTTGGCGAGCCCGGTAGGTGGCCGCCAGCGTCAGCTGGAAGCGGTTGGGAATCTTGGTGAGGCAATCTTCAACGGTGATTCTGGCCATGATGGTGCGCTACTCCGAAACCTGACTTGTGTTGATCCCGAAGTCGGCGAACAGTCTTCTTTCGCGCTCGCTCACTGTCGCGAAGCGATGCCGCGCAGCCACGACGATCGCCTGAAGCTGTCTCAGTGCCTCGGAAAGTTCGTCATTGATAATAACATAGTCGAACAGCGAAGCCTGCCGAATCTCCTCTGTAGCGGCGGCAAGTCGACGGGCAACCACCTCCCCGCTTTCGGTGCCTCGCCCGCGCAGTCGCCGCTCAAGTTCCGCCATCGATGGCGGGAGGATGAAGACGGCGACTGCGGCCGGGAACACGCCGCGCAACTGGCGCGCCCCCTGGCAATCAATCTCGAAAATCACATCCCGCCCGGCGCCAATCAGATCGGCCACAGCCGCGCGCGAGGTCCCGTACAGGTTGCCGTGCACCTCCGCGCTCTCGAAGAAGTCGCCGTGCGCGCGCATCGCGAGAAACGCCTCGCGAGACACGAAATGGTATTCGCGCCCGTCCCGCTCGGCCCCGCGCGGCGCGCGCGTGGTGTGCGATACGGAAAGGCACAGGCGATCATCCCCGGCCAGCATCGCGTTCACCAAGGTGGACTTGCCGGCGCCGGAAGGCGCCGAGATGATGAACAACGATCCGCTCAAGCGGGACTCCCGCCCGGAGAATCGCCGATCGCGCCCGGCCCGTTCATTCGATGTTCTGTACCTGCTCGCGCATCTGCTCGATCAGGATCTTGATTTCCATGGCGCTCGACGACACCTCGGTGGATACCGACTTCGAGCCCAGCGTGTTGGCTTCGCGGTGCAGTTCCTGCATGAGGAAATCGAGCCGCTTGCCGCAGGCACCCCCGCGCGACAGCACCCGCCGCACCTCGCCCAGATGCGCGCCAAGACGCGAAAGCTCCTCCGCGACATCGATGCGAATGCCGAACATCGCGACTTCCTGACGCACGCGCTCGTCATCGGCGGATCCCAGCGCCTCACGCAGCCGCGCCGCGACCCGGGCCTGATGCTCGGCAACGATCGCCGGCAGCAGCGGTTCGATCTTCTTCACCCATTCGGAGATCGCGGCGACGCGCTCCTCGAGCATCGCGGCCAGCTTAGCGCCCTCCCGCCCGCGCGAGGCCTGGTATTCGCCGAGTGCCTCGCGCGCGAGATCCATGGCCGCGCTGCGCAGCACATCCTGCGGCATGCTGGCGTCTTCCAGCACGCCGGGCCACTCAAGAATTTCGCGGGTGGAAAGCGGTGCCGCATCCGCGACCAGCCGCCTGACCTCGTTCGACGCGTGTGCGAGACGGGCGACCATATCGACGTTGGGAGCCAGCGGGCGGCCCGCCCTGGCCGTTTCGCGGCCGTATCCCAAGCGGACCTCGACCTTGCCGCGGCTGACCGCGGCGGTCACCATTTCCCGCAATGCCGGCTCGAGCGCACGCAGTTCATCGTTCAGGCGGAACACCAGGTCGAGAAACCGCGAATTGACGCCCTTGATCTCCAGGCTCAACGCGCCGTGCGGCAGTTCGCGCGTCGCAGTGCCGTAGCCCGTCATCGAAAAAATCACGTCGTTTCCCCGTTCTAGGGCGCATCCGCGCACGGGACGCGTATTCAATTTGGTTACAATTCTCACACGAATCCCGATTATAAGAGCAGCCTAGGAGCAACGAGCGAACGCATGGCCGCACAGTCGAATTCGGCGTTGCCTGAGAACACGATTCTGGAAAACTACCGTATCGCGCGCCCGATCGCGTCAGGTGGATTTTCAATCGTGTACCTGGCCTATGACGAATACGGATCGCCCGTGGCCATCAAGGAATACCTCCCCGCCGGCCTGTCCCTGCGCGGCCAGGGCCAGATCCTGCCGACCATCACGCCGGAGCATGTCAACCTGTTCCGCTACGGCATGAAGTGCTTCTTCGAGGAAGGGCGCGCCTTGGCCAGGATTTCCCATGCCAACGTGGTGCGAGTTATCAATTTCTTTCGCGCCAACGAGACCGTCTATATGGTCATGCAGTACGAGCGCGGGCGCACCCTGCAGGAACATATCGTGCAGCGCAAGGGCGAGATCAAGGAGAACTTCATTCGCCATGTGTTCGTGCAGTTGATGAACGGTTTACGCGAGGTTCACACCAACAAACTGCTGCACCTTGACTTGAAACCCGCCAACATCTATATCCGCAACGACGGCATCCCGGTCCTGCTCGATTTCGGCGCGGCCCGCCAGACCCTGATCAGCGACGCCCCAAAACTCAACCCAATGTACACGCCCGGCTTCGCGGCACCGGAGCAATACAAGAACCGTGAAACCCTGGGCCCTTGGACCGACATCTATTCGATCGGCGCGTCCATGTTCGCCTGCCTGTCTGGCATGGCGCCGCAAGCTGCAGACCAGCGACTGGAGAAAGACCGCATGCAGCCGGTCGCCAAGACCTTCCGCGGCAAGTATGCAAAGCAACTCCTGGAGATCATCGACTGGTGTTTGGAGATGGACCATCTTAAGCGCCCGCAAAGCGTGTTCAGCCTGCAAAAGGCCATCGTCGAGAACCGCATCCCCGAGCAGCCCAGGGCTGTTGTCGTCACCGGATTCAAGCGCGTCATAGACGACGTCACCCGCCCGCCTGCAGGGGAAACCGAAAAACCCGAATCATCGCGCTAGGCGGTCTGCCCCATGAAATTCTCGATTTTCCAGGAAAGCCGCAAGGGCGGCCGCAAATACAACCAGGACCGCATGGGGTATGTGTTCTCGCGCGAGTCGCTGATGATCATCGTGGCCGACGGCATGGGCGGCCATATGCACGGCGAGATCGCCGCCCAGATCACGGTGGAATTCGTGGGCCAGAAATTCCAGCGCGAAGGGCGGCCGAAGCTAGCGGACCCGAGCGCATTCCTCGATTCCGCGATCGCGGGCGCGCATGCAGCGATCCTGCAATACGCGGAGGAACACGGCCTACTGGAAACCCCGCGCACGACCGTGGTGGCGGCCGTGGTGCAGGATGGGCAGACCTGGTGGGCGCATGCCGGCGACTCGCGCATCTACCTGATCCGCGCCGGCCAGATCGTCAACCAGACCCGAGACCATTCGCGCATTCAGCAACTGGTGCTGCAGGGTATCGTGCGCGAAGAGGCGGTGTCAGCGCACCCCGACCGCAACAAGATCTTCAGCTGCCTGGGCGCCCACGTACCGCCGCAAGTCGACATCGCCGCGCCCCAGCGCCTGAAGGCAGGAGACACCCTGATGCTCTGTACTGACGGCGTATGGGGACCGCTGCCCTCGCGCATCATCGCCACCGCATTCATCAACGATGGCGTAATGCGGGCAGTGCCCGCTCTGATGAACCAAGCGGAGCGCAGGGCGGGAGCCGACGCCGACAACCTCACCGCCGTTGCGATGACCTGGAACGTCGTCGGGCCCGAGGGGCCGGACTCGGTGTCCACCCTCACCTTGCCGGCGGACCAGTTTTCCTCGCAGATCGAAGGCTTCGAGCAAGCCGCCAAAGGCGAATCCCTGTCCGACGAAGAGATCGAGAAGGCCATCGCAGAAATCCGTACCGCGATCAGCAAGGCCAACAAGATCGTCACCAAATAGCGCGTTCCGCGGCGCCCGAAACAAAACGCCGGCTGGGAAGCCGGCGTGTCATGCGTGCCCCGCGTGTGGTGTCAGCGCGATTTGGTAAACAGCGGGCCGGGAAGTGAAGCCAGAAACGCAGAAATGTCCTCGATCTCCTGGCGCGAAAGAGCAGCCGCCTGCCCTGCCATGATCGCGTTCTTGCGGCCGATCTGGGACTTTTCGCCCTGCTTGTAAGCGTTGAGTGTGGTCACGAGGTAGTCCCGGTACTGGCCTGCCAGGCGCGGATACTCCGGCTGGAGCGGCTTGTTCCAGTCGCCCCCGACGGCATGACAAGCCGCGCACACCTGGTTGGCCTTCTGCTTGCCGCGCTCGATATTGCCCGCCGCGGCGGCAGGACCTGCGAGCGCGAGTAGCAGTGCTGAAAGCATCAGGCGCAACATCATTTCGCCCCCCCCTTCTGCGCGTTTCCGTAGTAAGCCGCGAGTTCCGAGATGTCCTTGTCGGAAAGGCCTGCCGCGATCGACCGCATGGTCGGGTGCTTGCGTTCGCCGCTTTGGTAGGCCTTGAGCGCCAGTTCCAGATATTTGACATTCTGACCGGCGATATAGGGCACATGATAGACATGCGGATAGGCCACCTTGTACCCGGGAATGCCGTGGCAGCCGATGCACATGGCCGCCTTGCCGCCGGACTTGCCGGCGCCGATGTCAGCGCCTTGGGCCCAGGCAGTAGGCATCGATGCCGTACTCACAAGCAGTGCCCCTATCAAGAGGGAGTTTTTCATATGATTGTGTAGTCTTGTCGCAAAACCCAACCCGACGATTATAAGACAATTCTCCACCGACACTGTGGCCTGCGCCGCTCCGCCGATCCGAGTCGCTACGCGCATGGGGGTTACCCTATAATCGGTCGATCATCTCCAAGATATGGACGAAAAGCGCCATGCGTTTTGAAGGCTCCAAGAACTACGTCGCCACCGACGACCTGCGGCTGGCGGTCAACGCCGCCATCACATTGCAGCGCCCGCTCCTCATCAAGGGCGAACCGGGCACCGGCAAGACCATGCTCGCCGAGGAGGTCGCCGCTGCGCTCGACATGCCTCTGATGCAGTGGCACATCAAGTCGACCACCAAGGCCCAGCAGGGCCTGTACGAGTACGACGCGGTCTCGCGACTGCGCGATTCGCAACTCGGCGACCAAAAGGTCAAGGACATCCACAATTACATCGTCCGCGGCGTGCTTTGGCAGGCGTTCGAGGCGGAACGGCAGTCGGTGCTGCTGATCGACGAGATCGACAAGGCCGACATCGAGTTTCCCAACGACCTGTTGCGCGAACTCGACCGCATGGAGTTTTATGTCTACGAAACGCGCCAGACCGTCAAGGCACGCCAGCGGCCGGTGGTGATGATCACCTCCAACAATGAAAAGGAATTGCCGGACGCCTTCCTGCGCCGCTGCTTCTTCCACTACATCAAGTTCCCTGACAAGGAAACGATGCAGAAAATCGTCGACGTGCACTTCCCGGGCCTCAAGAAGGAATTGCTCAAGGAAGCGCTGGAGGTTTTCTTCCAGATGCGCGAGATTCCGGGCCTCAAGAAGAAGCCTTCGACCTCCGAACTGCTCGACTGGCTCAAGCTGCTGCTGGCCGAGGACATCCCGCCCGAAGCGCTCAAGGCCAAGGACAGCAAGACCGTCATCCCGCCGCTGCATGGTGCCCTGCTCAAGAACGAGCAGGACGTGCAGCTGTTCGAGCGGCTTGTGTTCATGGCGCGGGCCGGCCGCTAGACATGGCGTGGCTGGCGCCGGTCACGCTCTCCGGCCGGCACGCCACCCTGGAGCCGCTCGCCCGGGACCATTGCGCCGACTTGCAGGCCGCGGTGCGGGATGGCGAGCTTTGGCGGCTCTGGTATACCGCGATTCCGGCACCCGACGGCATGGCCGCTGAAATCGACCGTCGCCTCGGCTTGCAGGCGACGGGTTCCATGCTGCCCTTCGCCGTTCGCGCGGCCGCAACCGGTCGCGTCATCGGCATGACGACCTACATGAATGTCGATCAGGAAAACCGGCGTGTCGAGATCGGCTCCACCTGGTATGCACAATCGGCGCAGCGTACAGCCCTCAATACCGAATGCAAGCGCATGCTGCTGGGCCACGCGTTCGAGACCCTCGAATGCATTGCCGTGGAGTTCCGTACCAGTTTTTTCAACGCCGCCAGCCGCCGAGCCATAGAGCGGCTCGGTGCCAGGCAGGATGGCATCCTGCGCAACCATACCCGGCATGTCGACGGCACCCTGCGCGACACCGTGGTGTTCAGCATCCTGCCGCACGAATGGCCGGCCGTCAAAAGCCACCTCGAGTTCCAGCTCGCGCGCTAGCGCCAAGGAGCCAAGACATGCTCATCGACTTCTTTCTCAAGTGCAAGGATGCCGGCCTGCCGGTCTCGACCAAGGAATTCCTGGTGCTGCTCGAGTCGCTGCAGAAGGGCGTGATCGGCCCTTCCATCGACGAGTTCTACTTCCTCTCGCGCATGTGCCTGATCAAGGACGAGACCAAGTACGACAAGTACGACCGCGTCTTCGGCGAATACTTCCGCGGCGTCGACTCCCTGGTCGACCTGAAGCGCGACCTGCCGGAGGACTGGTTGCGCAAGGTCATCGAGAACAACCTCACGCCGGAAGAAAAGGCCAAGATCGAGGCGCTTGGTTGGGACAAGCTGATGGAGGAGCTCAAGAAGCGTCTCGACGAGCAAAAGGAACGCCACGAGGGCGGCAGCAAGTGGATAGGCACCGGCGGCACCTCGCCCTTCGGCGCGCACGGCTACAACCCGCAGGGCGTGCGCATCGGCCAGGCCGGGGGCCGCAACCGCTCGGCGGTCAAGGTATGGGACCAACGCTCCTACAAGGACTACGACGACTCCGTCGAACTGGGCATCCGCAACATCAAGCTGGCGTTGCGCCGCCTGCGCAAGTTCGCCCGGGAAGGCGCGGCCGAGGAACTCGACATGCCCGATACGATCGAGTCCACCGCCAGGAACGCAGGCTGGCTGGACATCAAGATGGTGCCCGAACGCAAGAACACCGTGAAGGTGCTCATGCTGATGGACGTGGGCGGCACCATGGATGACCACATCAAGCAGGCCGAGGAACTGTTTTCGGCTGCCAAGACCGAATTCAAGCACCTCGAGTACTACTACTTCCACAACTGCGTCTACGACTTCCTCTGGAAGAACAACCGCCGCCGCCATTCCGAGAAATTCATGACCTGGGATGTGATCCGCAAGTACAACCGGGACTACAAGCTGATCTTCGTCGGCGACGCCACCATGAGTCCGTACGAGATCCTGCAGCCGGGCGGGAGCGTCGAATACAACAACGAGGAGCCTGGTGCGGTGTGGATACAGCGCTTCCTCGAGCATTTCAAGAGCGCGGTATGGCTCAATCCGGAACCCGAGCGGGTATGGGAATACCGCCAGTCGATCTCGGTGATCAAGCAGATCGTCGGCAACCGCATGTACCCGCTCACTATCGACGGCCTCGAGCGGGCGATCCGCCTGCTCTCGAAGAAGCAGTCATCCGCGCACTAGCGGGCCGCCCCGCCCTGGGCGGCCACCAGGCATGACCGGTCAGCGCACCGCGTTGATCGGCTGTATCGAAGGCTGCGTGGCGCGAAAGGATTCGCGCGCGCCGATGCGCTCGAACCAGTTCGCCAAGCGCGGAGCCGCCGCGCGCCACGCGAATTCCGGCAGGCGCAGGTCCAGGTAGCCGAGCATGCAGCCGACGGCGATGTCGGCCAACCCGAACGCCTCGCCGACAAACCATGGCCTGCCGCCCAGCCGGCCATCGACATCCACCACCCCCGCTTCCACCTTGGCGCGCTGGCGCGCGACCCAGTCGGCGCTGCGCAATCCCTCGGGCCGGGCGCGCTCGAGCACGATCAACACGACGGCATCGCATACGCCGTCGGCCACTGCCTCGACCTGCCGCGCCGCGACCCGCTGCATGGCATCGCCCGGCAGCACGGGCGGCGCCGGCCACTTCGCCTCCGCGTAGTCGACGATGACCCTCGAATCGAAGATCGCGCCATCCTCCGGCGTCAGCAGCACCGGGATCTTGCCCAGCGGGTTGTGCGCCGATGCCTGCGCGCCCGGGTTCCAGGGATTGTCGATCACGGTCTCGAAGACGACGCCTTTTTCCAGCAGCGCGATGCGTGCCTTGCGGGCGAACGGGCTGGGCGTGGCGATGACGAGTTTCAAGGCGCCCTACAGCATGCGGTGGGTGCGGGCGAGCGGATCGCGCAGGCGGTACTGGCCGGACTCCACCTGATGGAAGAACCGGTCGCACATCTGGTTGAACAGGTCCGGTTCCTCGAGGTTGCAGGCATGCCCGGTCTGCGGGATGAAGGCCAGGCCGGCCGACGGCATGTGGCGCTTGAGCATCAGCGAGGCATCCAGGCAGGGCTCATCCTCGTCGCCGCTTATGATGAGCGTCGGCACCGTGCAACGCGCCATCTCGGCGGCGAAATCCCCCAGCGACGGGCGGCGCGCCTGGTAGCCTTTCAGGGTCATCGCCGACCCCAGGGCGGAATGCTGCCGGACATGGCTGACGAATTCGGCGAAACCGCGCGGATCCTTGTTGCGCAACTGCACCCGCGTGGGGGTGAGCGTGCGCGCCTCGGCATTGGCTCCCCAGCCGGTGGCAAGCAGGCTCTCCGCGCTCGCTTCGGATTCCGCATGGAACTGCGCGCGCACCTCGGGCATCGATCCCGAGCCGATACCGGCCAAAGTCAGGGACAGCGCGCGCTCCGGCCAGCGCATGCCGAAATAAAAGGTCGCGAAAGCCCCCATCGACAGGCCCACGATGTGGGCACGCTCGATGCCGAGGCCGTCAAGCACCGCAAGAATGCCGGCGCGCTGGTGCTCGAATGCGTAGTCCTCGGCCTTTTGCGGCACATCCGAAGGCGGATAGCCGCGCGCGTTGAAGGCAATGGCGCGATAGCGTCGCGAGAAGTAGCGCATTTGCGTTTCCCAGGCTTCGATGTCGCCGAGGAATTCATGCACGAACACGATGGGCGTGCCGCTACCGGCTTCTTCGTAATAGAGGCGGACCCCGTCAGGGGCGGTGACGTATGGCATCTTGATGGAAGGCCTGCGCGGCGCTTGCGGAATGAAGGGACTCTTGAATTTAGCATAGGGCCTCCTGCGTCCCCGCGGCCTGCGGCCCGCGGGTGCGCGTCAAGGCGAGGATAGAATGCACTTATCGTCTTCAGCCCGTTCGGCGTCGGCCGCGCCCGTTTCGGCACACGCGCGGCATTCCCGGACCGCAAACCCGAAATGCCACAATTCCATGCCAAATCCCGGGCCCGTATCGCAAGCGCCTTGGCCGTCGCCATGATCCTGCTTGCCGCATGCGGCAATGACAGCCCCGAAAAGCACATCGCGACCGCACGCCAGCACCTCGAGCGCGGCGACAGGAAAGCGGCCACCATCGAGATCAAGAACGCGCTGCAGAAGAAAAACGACAACGCCGAGGCGCGCCTGCTGCTTGGACAGGTCTTGCTTGAAAGCGGCGACGCGCGCGGCGCCGAGGTGGAACTGCGCAAGGCGCGCGACCAGGGGGTTTCCCCCGACCAGGTGATGCCCCTGCTTCTGCGAGCCTATGCGGCTACCGGCCAGTTCAAGGTCCTGCTCGACGAGGGCCGCAAGGTCCAGCCCGCCGATCCGCTGGCCTTCGCTTCGGTGCAAAACAGTATCGCCTCGGCCATGGCATCAACGGGCGACCTTGCCGGCGCGCAACAGGCCGTGGAGCAGGCGCTCGCCAGGAAGGCCGACTTCACCCCCGCCCTCCTGACCCGGGCGCGCCTGAACGGCTCGGCCGGCAAGGCCGACGAAGCGATGGCGGACGTGGAAAAGGCTATTCAGCAACAACCGCGCGATGCCGAGGCCTGGAAATTCAAGGGCGATCTGCAGATGGTGCGCAATGAGCGCGCCGCCGCCATGGCCTCATACCGCAAGGCGGTTGAAATCCGGCCCGATTACGCCGTTGCGCGCTTCGCCGTGATCTCCAACCTGATGGGGCAGGCGAATCAGGACGAAGCCGCCAAGGAATTCGAGGCGCTTGCCGGCGTCGCCAAGAGACATCCTTTGACCCAACTGGCCGGCGCGCAGATCGCTTTCGCCAGAAAGGACTTCAAGTCCGCGCGTGAATACGCGCAGCAGCTGCTGCGCATGGCGCCTGACAACCCGGTCGCGCTGACCCAGGCCGGCGCAATCGAATTCAGCCTCAAGTCATACGCGCAGGCGGAAACCCACCTGGCACAAGCGCTCAAGACGGATGCGCGCTCGCTGCCAGCGCGCCGCTGGCTTGCCCTGACCTATCTGGCCTCCGAGCAGCCGGCCAAGGCGGTCGAGGCCTTGAAGCCGATACTCGAAAGCATCAGCGATGACGCCAACCTGCTGATGCTGGCAGGCGAAGCCTATATGCGCAACGGCGACGCAGTGCGCGCGGAGGAATTCTTCACCGCCGCCACGAAGCTCGATCCCGCGGACGCACGCAAGCAAACCAGCCTGGCGCTGACACGCCTCGCCAAGGGCGAGGCAGACGCGGCCTTCGGAGCGCTGGAGAAGATTTCCGCCGGCGATACCGGCACTTCGGCCGACATGGCGCTCATCACCAACCATTTGCGTCGCGGTGAGGTCGACAAGGGGCTCGTCGCCATCGACAATCTGCAGAAGAAGATGCCGGACAACCCCTTGCCGCATGAAATGCGCGGCCGTCTCCTGCTGGCCAAGCGCGATGCCGCCGGTGCACGCGCCAGCTTCGGCAAGGCGCTTGCCCTCAACCCGGCCTATTTCCCGGCGGTGGCGGGCCTGGCGACCCTAGACATGCAGGACAAGAAACCTGCTGAGGCGATCAGGCGCTTCGAGGCGCTCATCGCCGCCGATCCGAAAAACGCCCAGGCCTACCTGGCCATCGCCGGTGTCAAGGCACAGATGGGCGCCACGGTGGAGGAAGCGGCCGCGCTCATCGCCCAAGCGGTCGCAGCGCGCCCGGACGAAACCGCGCCGCGCGCCGCCTTGGTCGACCTGCACATGCGCGCCAGGGATTACCGCAAGGCCATCACCTCGGCGCAGGACGGCATTGCCGCGCTGCCCGACCGGCCCGAACTCTACGACCTGCTGGGCCAAGCCCAGCAGGCCAACGGCGATTTCAACCAGGCGCTGGTTTCCTGCAACAAGCAGATAGCCCTGCAACCGGGGGCAGTGCGCCCCTATGTGCGCATGGCCGAGATCAATATCGCCGCCCGGAAGCCCGAGGCCGCCGCACAGAACCTGCGCCAGGCGCTCGAAATCAAGCCTGACCTGGTGGAAGCGCAACGCGGGCTCATCATGCTCGATCTGCAGGCCAACAAGACCAGGAACGCCCTGGCCACGGCGCGCGAGGTACAGAAGCAGCGACCCAAGGAATCCATCGGTCACCTGCTCGAAGGCGACATCCATGCCTCGCAAAAAGCCTGGGCCGATGCAGCCAATGCCTATCGTGCGGGGCTCAAGCAAGCCCCTTCCACCGAAATGGCCGTCAAGCTGCATGGCGCGCTCCTGGCGGGCAGCAACACCGCGGAAGCCGAACGCATGGCAGCCGCCTGGCAAAAGGAACAACCCAGGGATTACGGCTTCCAGATGCATCTGGGTGAAGCCGCCCTGGCACGCAACGACCTTCAAGGCGCTTCGCAACGTTTCCGCGACTTGCTCGCGGCCATGCCGGAAAACCCGGTCCTGCTCAACAACCTCGCCTGGACCGCCGGCCGGCTCAAGGCAGCCGATGCCATCCCGCTAGCCGAGAAAGCCAACCAGATCGCGCCCAACCAACCGGCGTTCATGGACACCCTGGGGGTGCTGCTGCTTGAAAAGGGGGAGGTTTCGCGCGCCAACGAACTCCTGGCCAAGGCGGTCGAACTGGCGCCCCAGGCGCATGCCATCCGCCTCAACTATGCCCGTGTACTCATCAAGACCGGCAAGAAACGTGAAGCCCGCCTGCTGCTGGAAGAACTCGCTGCCCTGGGTGACAAATTTCCGGCGCGCGCGGAAATCGAGAAAATCGCGCAAGACCTTTGAATACAGAACAGCCGTGATGCCCCGCGCGCCCACGCCAGGCCCGGTATGATGAGTCGCTGATCGACTGATTCATCAGGGCACTCAAAAATACTGTACATAAAAACAGTGTTTGCGGTATGCTAACTCCCCCGCCCAATCCGGAGTACGCACCGCCATGCAAGCCCCCACCCGCCGCCTTGCGCCCCCTTCCGCCGACGCCGTACCCGTCCGCGGCACTCCCCCGCAAAGATTCCAAGGTCGCCTCGCCATCGCCCTGACCGGCTTTCTGGCGCAGGACCAGGACCGCTGGGTTAGTGTGGTGTGCGCCGCCGGTTTTGCCCTGCTCATGGGAATCGACTGGCTTGCGGCCTGAGCGCACCGCCTCCACCGCGCCGTACCCCTGCCCGTCGCCATGGGGCATGCCCTCTTTCCCTCCTGCGCAGACGCTGCCGATGCGCATGACAACGCACCGGCTGCCAGCGGTAGCGCACCCTCCGCCAGCGCCATGCCAGCCGGCATCGACGCCATGCCGGGCGTGTGGCGCGGCCGCGACCTCGCGCATGCCGCGCGCCCCGGCATCGCCAGCGGCTACGCGGCCTTAGACACCGAGTTGCCGGGCGGCGGCTGGCCGGCCGGCGCCCTCACCGAGGTGATCCACGGCCAGGTTGGCATTGGCGAACTGCGGCTTTTCTTTCCGACCTTGGGCGCCCTCACGCGCGCCGGCTCGCCGGTATTCCTGCTTGCCCCACCCTGGCTGCCGCATGCGCCGGCCTTTGTAGGTGGCGGCATCGCGGCATCCGGCCTGATCATCGTGCGCCCGCGCCGCCCGGCCGACATCCTGTGGGCCTGCGAGCAAATCCTCAAGGGTCTGTCCAATGGCGCGCTTCTGGCTTGGCCACGCCATCTCACCGCGCAGGATGCGCGGCGCCTGCAACTGGCGGTCGAGGGCAAGCCGGTGCTGGCGGTGCTGATGCGCCCGGACAATGCCGCCCACGCAACCACACCGGCGGCCTTGCGCATCGCCCTTGAGGCGGCGCCGCAGTCCCGCCTGTCCTTGCGCATCCTCAAGCGCCGCGGCGGCGTCCTGGCCCGGCCCATCGTCGTCACGCCGCCCTCCCCCCTGTTCGCCCGGCCGACTTCTCCCATTGCGCTCGTTCCCCATGCTGTGGACCGCGATTCAGCTGACAAGCCTGACGCTCGACTGCATACCGCAAGCGCCTGAGCGCGCCTTCGCGGTGGTCGAAAAGCGGCGTGTCGTCATCGCCAATGACGCCGCGCAGGCGGCCGGCGTGCGCGGCGGCCACGGCCTGGCCGCCGCGCTCGCACTGGCGCCGGCGCTCGAATGGATCGAACGCGATCCCGCACTGGAGGCTGAAGCACTCGCCGGGCTCGCCCAGTGGGCCTTGCAATACACCTCGCAGGTCGGGGAATTTGCGCATGGCCTGCTGCTCGAAACCGGCGGCAGCGCCCGCCTGTTCGGCGGCCTCAGTACGCTGACAAGGCTGCTGGCGCAGGACCTCGCCGCGCAGGGGTTTGCCGCCACGCTCGCCACCAGCCCCACCCCCACGGGTGCGCGCATGCTTGCGGCCTGCGGCTTTGCCACCCATCTCGACACACCGGCCGAACTGCACGCGACACTGCCTGGCCTGCCGGTGAAGGCGCTGCAAAGCGCCGCCGGTTACGCCGCCACCTTCACCACGCTCGGACTCGCCACCCTGGCCGACGTGCTGGCCCTGCCGCGCGACGGCCTCAAGCGCCGCTTCGGCCATGCCCTGGTCGACGAACTCGACCGCGCCCTGGGCCGCACGCCCGACCCTGTGCAGGCCATGGTGTTTCCCGAGACTTTTCGCACCACCCTCACCCTGCCGGCCCCTGCCGAGTCGGCGGAGGCCCTGCAGTTCGCTTGCGCACGCGCGTTCCGCCAGCTCGAGGGGTTTTTGCGCGCACGCAGGCAGGCGGTCGACCGCATCGACCTCACCCTGCACCATGAACGCGCCCGCCCCGGCATGCCAACCGGCGCGCACAGCACCCTGACCCTGAGCTTCCTCGAGCCCGCCGCGTCGGGCGAGCGCTTCAACCTGATCCTGCGCGAACGGCTCAACCACACCGCATTGACGCACCGGGTGGAGCGCATCGGGGTAAGCACCCCGCACGCCAGCACCGCCACCGAGGCCACCCGTGCGCTGCTGCCGGAACCGGCCCGCCCGGCACAAGGGCTGGCGGCCCTGCTGGAACGTCTCAACGCGCGCCTGGGGCCCGGCACCCTGGAAACGCTGCAACCCGATGCCGACCACCGGCCGGGCCACGCCAGCCTGCGCGGCAACGCCACCGCACCCCGGCAGGTTGCGGCGCTGCATGCCACGGCCCGGAGCGCAACGCCCGGCGCGCCCGCCTGGGGGCCGCGCCCGGTCTGGCTGGTGGAGCCGCCGCTGCCGTTGCGCGAGATCGGCGGCAAGCCGCATCACCACGGGCCGCTCACCCTGATGGCCGGGCCGGAGCGCATCGAATCCGGCTGGTGGGATGGCGACACCGTCACGCGCGACTACTTCATCGCCCAGACCGCGGCCCGCGCCCTGGTGTGGGTCTTCCGCGAGCGCAACCTGCCTGCGGGCTGGTTCCTGCAAGGGTATTTCGCTTGAATTGGCATTCATGCACGCATTATTCATAAACGATTTTGTTTATAATCGAAAATGAAATACAGCGAGTTCCGTAGATGGCTGGTCAGGCAAGGCGCTATTTTCAAGCCTGCCAAAGGCAGCCACTTCAGGGTCTATCTCAACGGCCGGCAAACCATTTTTCCCTATCATGGCACCAAGGAGATCGGCCATGGGCTCGCGGAAAAGATCAAGAAAGACCTGGGCCTTAAATAAACCGGATATCGATCATGCTCGCCTACCCCGTCAAAATGAGAAAAGACACCAATGGGTCACTCCTGATCACGTTTCCGGACATTCCGGAAGCCGCCACCAGTGTCCATGGCGAAGCCGATGCGCTAAACCAGGCGCGCGAAGCGCTCGAAAGCGCTCTGGAGTTCTATTTCGAAGATGGACGCCAGGTACCCATGCCCGGCAGACTCAAACGCGGCCAGCACACCGTGACCCTGCCGGCCAGCATGTCGGCAAAGATATTGCTGCTCAATGAAATGCTGCGGCAGAGAGTACGTCCCGCCGAACTGGCACGCCGGCTCGGCACCACGCCGCAAGTCGTCAACCGCATGACCAACCTGAGACACGCCACCAAGATCGATGGGCTGGTAGCGGCCTTCCAGGCACTTGGTAAAAACTTGGAATTGCGGGTGGCCTGAAATGCCCCGGCACACTCCACGGCGGCGACAGAAGCGTCGGCCCAAAAGGATTTCGGTGAAATGGAGGATGTCTTTCTCTTTCATATCGACAATTTCAAAAAAGTGCCGCTCCCTGACTCGAAGCTGCTTGATCTGTTGATGTCAAAAATTGGGGTGCCTGAAAATCTTAGATCACAGCTTTCGTTGAAGCTTCGTGAATTCAATGCGAAGGCGCAAGCCGAGTTTGCAACAATTTGATCGATTGATTCGCCCTATTCCGCGCATCCCCTCTATAACGGGTTACTCCGCAGAGAGCCAAGCTTATTACTGACACATCCACATGCGCCATGAGGACGATGCAATTTCTCCTTGATTTGCCTTGAGATTTTTATACTGTATAAAATTACAGTATTCTAGCTTTCTCGCAAACACCTAGGAAACCTGCGCATCGCTAGCGAAGTACGCTGCCATGCGCAGTCCGGCGTCATGGATACAACCAGCGCACTCCCGCGCTACTGCGAACTGCACTGCGTCTCGAACTTCTCGTTCCTGCGCGGTGCCTCTTCAGCCGAAGAACTGGTGCGCCGCGCACGCAAGGTCGGCTATGAGGCACTGGCGATCACCGACGAATGTTCGCTCGCAGGCATCGTGCGGGCACACGAAGCCGCCATCGAGGCCGGACTCAAGCTGATTGTGGGCGCCGAGTTCCGCTTCACGCGGGACGAAACACCGGACGGCAAGCTGCCTGCGTCCCGCATCGTGCTGCTGGCGCAATCGAAAGCGGGTTACGAGGCCCTGTGCGCACTCATCACCACCGCACGACGCCGTAGCCCGAAAGGGTCGTACGCCTTCTCGCGCACCGACCTGGCAGCGGGTGTCCCGGACTGCGCCTGCCTGTATGTGCCGGACCTGCCGGTGCGGGTGCCGGCGCATTCAGCGCTGCCGGGGAGCTTGGCCGAGGATGAACGCGTGGCGTGGCTGATGCAGGATGCACTTGCCATCGCACGCCACTTCCCCGGCCGCTTCTGGCTTGCGGCGCGCATGGCCGCCGGCCCCAACGACCGCGCCAACCGACAGGCGGTGCAAGCCATTGCCGCCGACACCGGACTGCCGGTGGTGGCCACCGGCGGCGTGCTGATGCACACGCGCAGCCGCAAGCCCCTGCAGGACGTGCTCACCGCCACCCGCCTGCGCATGCCGGTGGCCGAATGCGGCCATGCGCTCGAACCCAACGGCGAGCGCCATCTGCGCACCCTGCTCGCGCTTGCGCGCGCCTACCCGCCGGCGTGGCTGGAAGAAACACTGCGGGTGGCCGGCACCTGCACCTTCTCGCTGACCGAATTGCGCTATGAATACCCGCAGGAAACGGTGCCGGCCGGGATGACGCCGGCGCAGCACCTGCGCGCGCTCACCGAAACCGGCATGGCCGAGCGCTATCCGAAGGGCGTGCCGGCGGCGATCCGCAAGCAGGTGGAGCATGAACTCGGCCTCATCGGCGAACTCGGTTACGAAGCCTATTTCCTCACCGTGCACGACATCGTCGCCTTCGCGCGCAGCCGGAACATCCTGTGCCAGGGGCGCGGCTCGGCCGCCAATTCCGCGGTCTGCTATTGCCTGCATGTGACCGAGGTGGACCCGTCGCTCACCACGCTCCTGTTCGAGCGTTTCATCTCGAAGGAAAGAAACGAGGCGCCCGACATCGATGTCGATTTCGAGCACGAGCGGCGCGAAGAGGTGATCCAGTACATCTACCGCAAGTACGGCCGGCAGCGCGCCGCGCTGGCGGCGGCAGTGGCCACCTACCGGCCGAAGAGCGCCCTGAAGGACGTCGGCCGCGCACTCGGCTTCGCGCCCGACCAGCTCGAACGCCTTGCCCGCGGGCTGGCCTGGTGGGACAAACGCGATGCCCTGCCGGAACGCATGCGCGAAGCCGGGCTCGACCCGGATTCGCCGCAGGTGAAGATGCTGCTCGCACTCACGGCGCAACTGATCGGCTTTCCGCGCCACCTTTCGCAGCATTCCGGCGGCTTCGTCATCGTCAGGGACGACCTGTCGAAATTCGTGCCGGTGGAAAACGCCGCCATGCCGGAGCGCACCGTGATCCAGTGGGACAAGGACGACCTCGAGGCCATGGGCCTGCTGAAGGTGGATGTGCTGGCCCTGGGCATGCTCTCGGCCATCCGCCGCACCCTCGACCTGCTGGGGGAACGGCGCGGCAGGCCGCTGTCGATGGCCGACATTCCGAAGGAAGAAAAGCGTGTCTACGACATGCTCTGCCGCGGCGAATCGATGGGCGTGTTCCAGGTGGAGTCGCGCGCCCAGATGAGCATGCTGCCCAGGCTCGCCCCGCGCGAGTTCTACGACCTGGTGATCGAGGTGGCCATCGTGCGCCCCGGGCCGATCCAGGGCGGCATGGTGCATCCCTACCTGCGGCGGCGCCAGGGCCTGGAACAGGTCCGCTATCCTTCGAGCGCGGTCGAAGGCGTGCTGAAGCGCACCCTCGGCGTATCGATCTTCCAGGAACAGGTGATGCAGCTGGCGGTGGTGGCCGCCGGCTTCACCGCCGGCGAGGCAGACCAGTTGCGCCGCGCCATGGCCGCCTGGAAACGCAAGGGCGGGCTCACGCCCTTCGAGCAGCGCCTGAAGGACGGCATGGCCGCGCGCGGCTACGCTCCCGAATGGGCCGAGCAGATCTATCGCCAGATGCTGGGCTTCGGCGAATACGGTTTTCCGGAGAGCCATGCCGCCAGCTTCGCCCTTCTGGTCTACATGTCGTCATGGCTCAAGTGCTTCGAACCGGCGGCGTTTTTCTGCGCCCTCATCAACAGCCAGCCGATGGGGTTTTATTCGCCCTCCCAGCTGGTGCAGGAAGCGAAGCGCCTGAAACTGCGGGTGCTGCCGGTGGATGTGACGACAAGCGGCATCGACTGCGCGCTCGAGGACGACGCGCACAACCTGGCGCGCTGGCGCGCCCACCTGGCGGCCTCGCTTCATCCTGCGCCACAGGACAACCCGCCGCCCGACTACGCCCGGCAGCCCGCCATCCGCCTGGGATTGAAATGCATCAAGAGCCTGTCCGCCGCGGGCATGCAGCGCATCGTCGCCGCACGCACTGAACGCGTATTCACCGGCGTCGACGACCTCGCGCGCCGCGCAGCGCTCGACCGTGGCGACCTCGAGGCGCTTTCCGCCGCCGATGCCCTGGCCAGCCTCGCCGGCCACCGCCGGCAAGCCCTGTGGCAGGTTGCGGGCATCGAGGCGCCCATCCCGCTGCTGCCGGACACCCGCACGCCGGACACGCCGGCCGCGCTGCCCGCGCCCGCTGAAGGCGAGGATATCGTCGCCGACTACGCCACCCTCGGACTGACCCTGCGGCGCCATCCGCTGGCGCTGCTGCGCCCGCTGCTGGCGCGCCGGCGCCTGGCCAACTCGGCCCAGTTGGCCGGCTATCCGCACCGCCGCCTGGCGCGCGCAGCCGGCATCGTGGTCAACCGCCAGCGCCCCGACACCGCCAAGGGGGTGATCTTCATCACCCTGGAAGACGAAGCCGGCAACATCAACGTGGTGTGCTGGCCGCAGGTGATCGAGACGCACCGGCGCGAGATCCTCACCGCGCGGCTCCTCACCGTCTACGGCGTATGGGAAACCGATGGCAAGGTGTCGCACCTGATCGCCAAGCGGGTGGTGGACGATTCCGCGCTGCTGGGCGGGCTGCTGACCCGCTCGCGGGATTTCCACTGATGCGCCGCGCGCGCCGGCGCCGCGCCGCGGGTTAATCGCGTCAGATCGCGTAAACGCTACGATCTCCCCCATGCTCCACATCGTCTGGTTCAAGCGCGACCTGCGGGCGCACGACCATACCCCGCTCGTCGCAGCGGCCCACGCGGCCGCCGCCGATGGCCATCCGGTCATGCCGCTCTACATCCACGAGCCGGCCGTCATGCGCTCGCCCGACTTCGCAACCCAGCACCTGGGCTTCATCAACGAGTCGCTGCAATGCCTGGACAGCGCCCTGCGCGCACTCGGCTCGCCCCTGTACACGCGGCTGGGCGAAGCGCTCGAGGTGCTGCGCGAACTGCATCGCATCCACGGCATCGCGGGGCTCTGGAGCCATGAGGAAACCGGCAACGCCGTCACCTTTGCGCGCGACCGGCAGGTCGGCGCCTGGGCCGCCGCCCACGGCATCGTGTGGCGCGAATTCGCGCAGACCGGCGTGGTGCGGCGGCTCAAGGATCGCGATCGCTGGTCAGCCCACTGGATGCGGCGCATGACCGCTCCGCTGCTGCCGGCACCGGCGGCCTTGCGCGCCGCGCCGGCACGCCTGGCGGCAGGCGCCCTGCCGGAAGCGCGCGAACTCGGACTCGCCGCCTTGCCGCACCATGCGCCCGACAAGCCGCGGCGCCAGCGCGGCGGCCGCACGGCCGCCGAAGGCCTGCTCCGCTCATTTCTGGAGGACCGCGCGGCCGATTACCGTTTCGCCATGTCCAGCCCGCTGACGGCGGCCCATGCCTGTTCGCGCCTGTCGCCGCATTTCGCCTTCGGCACCCTGTCGATCCGCGAGGCGGCGCAGGCCACCTGGAAGCGCCGCAGCGCGCTGCTGGCGATGAGCGATGCGGTGCGCCCGCAAGGCGCGCTCGCTGGCCTGAAGAGCTTCGAAAGCAGGCTGCACTGGCACTGCCACTTCATGCAAAAGCTCGAGAGCGAGCCCGCCATTGAATTCGGCAACATGCACCGCGGCTTCGACGGCCTGCGCGACCGGTCCGCGCCCGGCGGCGTCGGTGGGGCGCGCCTGCAGGCATGGTCGCGTGGCGAGACCGGGTATCCGATGATCGACGCGGCCATGCGCATGCTCGCGGCCAGCGGCTGGATCAATTTCCGCATGCGCGCCATGCTCGTCTCTTTTGCCGCCTATCAACTGTGGCTCGACTGGCGCGAGCCGGCGCTGGTATTGGCGCGCGAATTCCTCGACTACGAGCCGGGCATACACTATTCACAGATGCAGATGCAGTCCGGTGTCACCGGCATCAACGCGATCCGCATGTACAACCCGGTCAAGCAGGCCATGGACCACGATCCGCAAGGCCGCTTCGTGCGGCGCTGGCTGCCGGCGCTCGCCCGGGTGCCGCACGCCTACATTTTCGCGCCCTGGTCGATGCCGGTCGACCTGCAGCGCCGGGTCGGCTGCACCATCGGCACCGACTATCCCGCGCCGATCGTCGACAACGCGTCGGCCATGCGCGAGGCACGCAACAGGATCCACGCCGTGCGTGCCGAACCCGAGGTGCGCCGCGAGGCACAGGCGGTGTATCGAAAGCACGGCAGCCGCAACCCGGCGCGGGAGGGTACGCCGCGCGCATCCGCCCGCGCGCCCGACCGCAATCTGCAACTCTTCTAGGGGAGCTGCGATGCAGGCATCGGCGTCCCGGATCGAACAGGCCATCCTCGATCTCGTGGCTGCGCGCGGCACGGCGAAATCGATCTGCCCCTCCGAGGCCGCGCGCACCTTGGGAGGCGCCCGATGGCGTGTCCTGATGCCCGCGGTGCACCGGGCCGCCCTGCAACTGGCCTTGGCCGGCAGGATCGACATCACGCAGCGAGGCAAACGGCTCGATCCCTCGCAGGCCTGGGCCGGGCCGGTGCGCTTCAGGCAACCCGGTCCCGACCGCTAGGCCTTCAGGTTCCCACCCTCAGGGCAGCAGTCATCTTGCGCAAGGCGGCGATCACGCTCAGCGCGGTGATCTTCCCGGTGCGCGGGTTCTCCGACGGAATATTGGCGATCTCCATCGAAAACGAAGCCGAATCCGCATCCACCTCGATGCGGTGGGTGTTGCGCTCCAGATGCGGGTCGGCCCAGATTTCCAGCGTGGTCCTGTCCGGCCCGATACCCGCCAGCGACAGGGCGACCGCCACGTTAAGGTTGGCCGGGAATCCCACCGCCGCCTCGCGCGGCGTACCGTTGAAGATGCGCAAGGGTTCGCGGATGTCCTCGATGGCAATGTTGTTCTCTACCAGATAAGGGGCGCCGACCAGCCCCCGCACCGGTTTCCGGGTGATCATGCGCACCGAGCGGATCGTGCCTTCGGCGGCGGCCGTCACCGCGTCGAGCCCGATCAGGGCGCCGGTGGGCACCACGATCTGCGCGCCGCGCTCGCGCGCCAGGTCGATCAGGTGCTCGTTGCGCAGCAGGGCCCCGACCGACAGCACCACCACCTTCTTGCCGGCTTCAAGCACCGGCCTGCAGATGTCGTCGAGCAAGGCCGACGGCGCGCACTCGACCACCACATCGCACAGAGGCTCGAGCCCCGCAATATCGGTGAATTCGCACGGACTCGCCAGCTTGATACGGCCGCGCGCCGTCGCCACGTCGCGCACCGCGATGGCCGCGAGTTTGAGCCCTGGAATGCCGGCGTCGAGTTTCTCGGCGACGCTCTTGCCTACCGCACCGAGCCCGGCGATGCCGACACGCACGGGTTGATGGCCTGATTGCATCTCGTGCTCTCCTGATCAAACCGGGATTCTAAGCCGCGTGCGCCTACTTGCAGGCCGCCGCAATACAAAGGGCCCGCAAGCGGCGCTTGCGGGCCCCGGGGACGGCTGGAGGCGAAGGCGGGCCGCCTTTACTTGCCCGCCAGGGTCATCGCCAGCAGCATTTCATTCATGCGCCGCACGAAGCCGGCCGGATCCTCGAGCTGACCACCTTCGGCCAGCAGCGCCTGGTCGAACAGCAGCGCGGACCAATCGTCGAACTTGACCTCCTCGTACTTAAGGCGCGTGACCAGCGGATGCTTGGGGTTGATCTCCAGGATGGGCTGCGACTCCGGCGCCTTCTGGCCTGCCGCCTTGAGCATGCGCGCGAGGTTCGCGTTCATGTCGTTCTCGTCGGCCACCAGGCACGCCGGCGAATCGGTCAGCCGGTGCGTGACGCGCACGTCCTTGACCTTTTTGTCGAGCGACTTCTTGATTTTCTCGATCAGTTCCTTGGATTCACCCTCGGCGGCTTCGCGCTCCTTCTTCTCGGCCTCGTCTTCCAGCTTGCCGAGGTCGAGATCGCCCTTGGCGACCGACACCAGCGCCTTGCCTTCGAACTCATGCAGGTGCGAGACCAGCCACTCGTCGACGCGGTCGGAGAGCAGCAGCACCTCGATACCCTTCTTGCGGAACACCTCGAGATGCGGGCTGTTCCTGGCCGCGAGGAAGGTCTCGGCGGTGACGTAGTAGATCTTGTCCTGGCCTTCCTTCATGCGCGCCACGTAGTCGGCCAGCGCCACGGTTTCGTCGCTGGTGTTGGCCTGGGTGGAAGCGAAGCGCAGCAGCTTGGCTACGCGCTCCTTGTTGGCGTAATCCTCGCCCACGCCTTCCTTCAGGACGCGGCCGAATTCCTTCCAGAACTTGGCGTACTTCTCTATCTGCGCGGCATCATCGCTGTTGGCCAGTTCCTCGAGCAGCGAAAGGACGCGCTTGGTTGAACCCTCGCGGATGGCCTTGACGTCGCGCGATTCCTGCAGGATCTCGCGCGAGACGTTGAGCGGCAGGTCGGAGGAGTCGATCACGCCCTTGACGAAGCGCAGGTACTGCGGCATCAACTGCTCGGCGTCGTCCATGATGAACACGCGCCGCACGTAGAGCTTGATGCCGTGCTTGCGTTCGCGGTCATACATGTCGAACGGCGCACGCCCGGGCACGTACAGCAGCTGGATGTATTCCTGGCGGCCCTCCACCCGGTTGTGGGTGTAGGCGAGCGGCGCCTCGAAGTCGTGCGAGACGTGCTTGTAGAACTCGGTGTACTGCTCCTCGGTGATGTCCGACTTGGCGCGCGTCCACAGTGCGGTCGCCTGGTTGACGGTCTCGTCCTCGTCCTTGGTGACGTATTCGTTCTTGTCCTTGTCCCATTCCTCCTTCTTCATCACGATCGGCAGGGTGATGTGGTCGGAGTACTTGGTGATGATGGACTTGAGGCGCCAGATCGAAAGCAGTTCATCCTCGCCTTCGCGCAACTCGAGGATGATGTCGGTGCCGCGGCTGGCGCGCTCGGCGGACTCCACGGTGAACTCGCCCTCGCCGGCCGATTCCCAGCGGACCGCCTCGGTCGCACCGGCGCGGCGCGTCAGTACGGTGATCTTCTTGGCGACGATGAAGCCCGAGTAGAAGCCCACGCCGAACTGGCCGATCAGGTTGGCATCCTTGGCCTGGTCGCCCGAGAGCTTGGAAAAGAACTCCCGGGTACCGGATTTTGCAATCGTGCCCAGGTGGGAGATGACTTCATCCCGGCTCATGCCGATGCCGTTGTCGGACACCGTGATGGTGCGCGCCGCCTTGTCATAGGCCACGCGGATTTTCAGGTCGGGATCGTCGCCGAACAGGGCGCTGTTGTTCAGGGCCTCGAAACGCAGCTTGTCGCAGGCGTCCGACGCGTTCGAGACGAGTTCGCGCAGGAAAATCTCCTTGTTGGAATACAAGGAGTGGATCATCAGGTGCAGCAGTTGCTTGACCTCGGCCTGGAAGGCGAGCGTTTCGTGCGGTGCGCCCATTGCGGGTTCCTCCTGACAAGATTCGGGTGATTGCGGATGAAAAAAGCCTGTCGGCGGAAAATGGGGACGCCGGCAGGGCCTTTCAAGCCCCCCGCCGGCCCGCCAGATGCCCGAATCTTCCCGAAACCGGCCGCATCCCGGGGCCGGACCGGGAAAACGGCGTCCCTAGAAGGGCTGGCGCCCGAACTTGGCCGCCAGGGCGCCGGCACCCATGCGCATCAACCCGAGGTCGCTGCCAACGGCCACGAACAGGGCGCCCAGGTCGAGCATGCGCTGGCCGTCGGCCTCGCCCACCAGGATGCCGGGCGCCTTGCCGTGCGCGCGAATGCGCTTGATGGCATCGGTGATCGCCGACTGCACTTCAGGATGCGGAATGTCGCCGCGATGCCCGAGGTCGGCCGCCAGGTCGTTGGGGCCGATGAACACGCCGTCCACCCCATCCACCTTGCAGATGGCGTCGAGGTTGTCGAGCGCCTGGCGGGTTTCGGTCTGCACCAGCACGCAGATTTCCTGGTTGGCCTTGTTGAGATAGTCCTTGATCCAGCCGTAGCCCGCGGCACGGGTGCTGCCGGCCACGCCGCGCACACCGTCGGGCGGGAAGCGGGTCGCGGCGACCGCCGCCGCGGCCTCCTCGGCGGTCTGCACATAGGGCAGCAGCAGGGTTTGCGCGCCGATGTCCAGGAAACGCTTGATCAGCACCATGTCATTCCAGGCCGGGCGGACCACCGGATGCGAGACGCACTTACCGTCCAGGCCGCGCGCCGCCGCCAACTGGGTATTGACCAGGTGCGGCTCGTTGGGCGCGTGTTCGGTGTCGAGCAGCAGCCAGTCAAAACCGGCCGGCGCGCAGGCATCGACCGCCTGATGGGCCCAGAGGCTCATCCATAGGCCGATTTGCGCCTTGCCGGCCGCGAGGTTGCGCTTGAACTGGTTGACGGGCAGATCCATGGTGTCCTCTGTCGTTCTGGTGGGTTGCGAAAAATCTTCAGTGGATCTCGGGTTCCGGTACGGGTTCGGTGCCGCCGAGGAAATCGAAGTCGCAGCCGCGATTGGCCTGGGTGACCCGCTCGCTGTAGATGACGCCGAACCCGCGCGGGTACTTCGCCTTGGGCTTGACCCAGGCGGCGCGGCGGCGCGCGAGTTCCTCTTCGCTCACGTGCAGGGTCAGGCGCCGGCCGACGGCGTCGAGTTCGATGATGTCGCCGCTTTCGACCAGCGCGAGCGGACCGCCGACAAAGGATTCCGGCGCCACGTGCAGTACGCAGGCGCCGTAGCTGGTGCCGCTCATGCGGGCATCGGAGATGCGCAGCATGTCGCGCACGCCCTCCTTGAGGAGTTTTTGCGGAATCGGCAGTTGGCCCCATTCCGGCATGCCGGGCCCGCCGAGCGGCCCGGCATTGCGCAACACCAGCACCGAATCCCGGGTTACCGCGAGGGCCGGATCGTCGATGCGCGCGCTCATGTCGTTGTAGTCCTCGAACACCACCGCCGGCCCCTTGTGGGCGAGCAGGCGCGGTTCGGCCGCCGAGGTCTTGATCACCGCGCCGTCGGGGCAGAGATTGCCGCGCAGCACCGCCACGCCGCCCTCGGCCTGCAGGGCGCGCTCGCGCGGCAGGATCACCTCGTCGTTGAACACCTCGGCACCGGCGATGTTTTCACCCAGGCTGCGGCCGTTGACCGTCAGGCAATCGAGGTTGAGCAGGTCGCGCATGCGTTCCATGTGGGCGCGCAAGCCGCCGGCATAGAAGAAGTCCTCCATCAGGTACTTGCCGGACGGCCGCAGGTTGCCGGTGAGCGGCGTGCGCCGCGAAAGCGCGTCGAAACGGTCCAGGTTGAGTTCGGCCCCGACCCGCCCGGCCATGGCGATCAGGTGCACGATCGAGTTGGTCGAGCCGCCCAGGCTCATCGCCACGGTCACGGCGTTCTCGAATGCGGCGGTGGTCATGATGTCGCAAGGCTTGAGGTCGGTCCACACCAGCTCGACGATGCGCCTGCCGCAGGCCGAGGCCATCTGCGCGTGGCGCGCGTCCACCGCAGGGATCGAGGAAGCGCCCGGCAGCAGCATGCCCAGCGCCTCGGCCGCCGCCGCCATGGTGGAAGCCGTGCCCATGGTCATGCAGGTGCCGGCGGAACGAGCGATGCCGTCCTCGATCTCGCGCCAGGATTCCTCGGAAAGATTGCCGGCACGCTTCTCGGCCCAGAACTTCCAGACATCGCTGCCGGACCCGAGCGTGTGCTCGCGCCAGTGACCACGCAGCATCGGCCCTGCCGGCATGAAGATGGCCGGCAGGTTGGCCGACGCGGCACCCATCAGGAGGCCGGGTACGGTCTTGTCGCACCCGCCCATCAGCACCACGCCGTCGACGGGGTTGCAGCGGATCTGCTCCTCGACTTCCATGGAAAGGAAGTTGCGGTAGAGCATCGAGGTCGGCTTGGTCATCTGCTCGCCCACCGCCATGCAGGGAATCTCCACCGGAAAGCCGCCGGCCTGCCAGACCCCGCGCTTGACCTCGTCGACGCGCTGCTTGAAATGCGAGTGGCAGGTGTTGAGATCGTTCCAGGTGTTGAGAATGCCGATCACCGGCTTGCCGGCGAAATCCTCGCGCGCGTAGCCCATCTGCTTGGTGCGCGAGCGATGGCCGAAAGAGCGCATGTCGTTGACGCCCAGCCAGCGGTGGCTGCGCAGTTGCTCGGGTGTTTTTCTGGCCATGGCGTTTTCCTTGGAATGGCGGCCGGCAGCGGCTAGCGCTACTCGTACCTGACTGCGAGTATTTCGAGTTCTTCCCGGCCGGCCGGCGTCATGAGGGCGACCACGTCGCCCTCGCGCGACTTGAGGAGCGCGCGCGCCACCGGCGAGATCCAGCTGATGCGCCCGGCCGCGGGTCTGGTCTCGTCGATGCCGACGATCTGCACGGTCTGCTCTCCCCCGCTGCGGGTGCTGTAGGTCACGGTGGCGCCGAAGAAGATCTGGTCGTTCGCTCCCTGCTGCGCCGGATCGACCACTTCGGCCGCCTCCATCCGGCGCGCCAGGAAACGGATGCGGCTGTCGATCTGACGCAGGCGCCGTTTGCCGTAAATGTAGTCGCCGTTCTCCGACCGGTCACCATTGGAGGCCGCCCAAGCGATGGTTTCGACCAGCTTGGGGCGTTCCACCCGGTAAAGCTCGTCGAACTCCGCCTTCAGGGCCGCGTAACCGGCAGGCGTGATGTAATTCTTGGTGCCGGACGGCAACTTCGGCGCGTCCGGCGTGTCTTCGTCCTCGTCGTCGCCGTCCTGCTCGCGGGTGAACGCCTTGCTCATGCTTGCGCCTTGATGCGTTTACTCGATGACCGCAGAGGCGGCACCCGTGCTGTTAACCTATCAGTGAATTTTAGCATCGCATCCGAGACGAAAGCCGCATGAAAAACATCGCATACGCCCGTTCCGCTCTTTCCGTTTTCGCGTGGCTGCTCCTTTGCGGCAACGCGATGGCGCAGGTGCCGCTGCCCGCTGGCGTGGTGGCCGGCCCCGCGATGGGCGGCATCGGCGAATACCGCCTGGCCAACGGTCTTAAGGTCCTGCTGCTCGAAGACCGCTCTCAGGCGCTGGTCACCACCAACATCACCTACCTGGTGGGCTCGCGCCACGAGGGCTACGGCGAGGCCGGCATGGCGCATCTGCTCGAGCACCTGCTCTTCAAGGGCACGCCAAAGCGCCCCGACATCAAGCGCGAATTCACCTCGCGCGGCGCGCGCTGGAACGGCACCACCTACTTCGACCGCACCAACTACTTCCTGACCTTCGATTCGACGCCGGCCAACATCGCCTGGGCGATCGAGCTGGAAGCCGACCGCATGGTGAACTCTTTCATCTCGCGTGCCGACCTCGACGCCGAAATGACGGTGGTGCGCAACGAGTTCGAATCCGGCGAAAACAACGCCGGCCGCGTGCTGTCGCAAAAAGTCGCGCGCGCCGCCTACCAGTGGCACAACTACGGGCGCGCCGTGATCGGCAACCGCAGCGACATCGAGAACGTGCCGATCGAGCGCCTGCAGGCCTTCTACGCAACCTACTACCAGCCCGACAACGCGGTGCTGGTGGTCGCCGGCGATTTCGATCCGGCCAGTGTCCTGAATCTGGTGGCACGGCATTTCGGAGCGATCCCGAAGCCCGCGCGCAAGCTGCCGACCACCTACACGGCCGAGGCCGCTCAGGATGGCGAGCGGGAAGTCGTATTGCGCCGGGCCGGCGAGACGCCTTTTCTCTCGCTGCACTACCACGCGCCGCCCGGCACCCATGCGGATTACGCAGCGTTCGACATCCTCGCGATGGTGCTGGGCGACACCCCCACCGGCCGGCTGCACAAAGCGCTGGTCGAGCGCGGCCTCGCCACCAGCGTCAGCGGCGGCGACCGCATGCTTGCCGAGCGCGGTGCACTGGTCTTTTCGGCCACGCCGCCGAAAGCCGGCGCCGGCCGGCTTAAGCGCCTGCGCTGCGGCCGCGACACCTGCGCGGCGCCCGCGGTCGAGCCGCTCGCCGCCCTGCGCGAGGCCTTCATCGCCGGTGTCGAAAACCTGGCGGCAGCCCCGATCACCGAAGACGAAGTCAGCCTCGCCAAGACCCGGCTGCTGACGCAGATGGACGTGACCATGACGCGCACCCAGCAGTTCGCGACCCATCTCTCGGAGTGGATCGCGCTCGGCGACTGGCGCATGTTCTTCCGCTACCGCGACTACGTCAGCAATGTGACGGCCGCCGCGGTCAATCGGGCGGCGCAAACCCACCTGATACGATCGAACCGCACGGTGGGCGTGTTCCTGCCGGAGGCGCAGGCGCCGCTGCGCGCGGAAATACCGCCGCCGCCCGACCTGCAGGTCGCGCTCAGGGACTATGTCGGCCCGCCGGGCATCGGCGGCGGCGAGGCGTTCGACAGTACGCCGGCCAACATCGAATCGCGCACCCGGCGGGCAACGCTGTCAAACGGCATGAAGGTGGCCTTCCTGCCGAAGAAATCGCGCGGCGGCATGGTGACGGCGACCCTGTCGTTCCAGTACGGAACCGAGGAAAACAAGTTCGGACGCGCCCAGGCCTGTTCCTTCGCCGGCGCTATGCTCATGCGCGGCACGCAATCGAAAAACCGCGAGGAAATCCGCAACGAGATCACCCGGCTGCGCGCCAACCTGTCGGTCGGCGGCGGGGGCGGCAGCGTCGAAGTGCCCGCGGCCGGGCTGCCCGCGGGCCTTGCCCTGATGGCCGAACTGCTGCGCCGCCCGCGCTTCGACGCGGCCGAGTTCGAGCAGCTGCGCCAGGCGACGCTGGCGGCCATCGAGAACGGGCGCAGCGATCCGGGCTCACGCGCCAGCTTGCGCCTGTCCCGGCACCTCAACCCCTACCAGCGCGGCCACTGGAGCTACGCCGCGACCATCGACGAGCAGCTCGAAGAGGTGCGACGCGTCGAACTCGCCGACGCGCGGCGCTGCTACTCGGATTTCCTCGGCCTCTCGCAGGCCCAGATGGCCATCGTCGGCGATGTCGATCCGGGGCAACTGGTGCCGCTCCTGGAACGGCTGTTCGGCGACTGGAAGAGCCCCACGCCCTACCAACGCATTCCGCTGCGCGCGCGGAGCGCGCCGCCCATCAACGAGAACATCGTCACCCCGGACAAGGCCAACGCCACGTTGCGCGGCGCCATCCTGCTCGACGTGCGCGACGACGATCCGGACTACCCCGCGCTGGTGCTGGCAAACCACCTGTTCGGCGGCTCCATCGATGCCCGGTTGGCCGCGCGCATCCGCGAAAAGGAAGGCTTGAGCTACAGCGTGGGCTCGGGACTTTCGGTAGCCGCGCTCGACCGCTACGGCCAATGGAGCGTCGCGGCGATTCACGCCCCGCAAAACCGGGCGCGCGTGGAGGCGGCGCTCATGGAGGAAATCGAGCGTGTCCGGCAGGCCGGCTTCACGCCCGAGGAGGTGACGCGCGGCAAGGAAGGCTACCTGCAGGCGCGCAAACTCGGGCGGGCGTCGGATGCCGCGCTGGCCTCCAGGCTTGCCACCGACCTGTACTTCGGCCGCACCTATGCATGGGAGGCGGACTTCGAGCAGCGCGTGGCCGCCCTCACCGCCGCCGACATCACCGCCGCCTTCATCAAGCACATCGATCCCCGGCGCCTCAACCTGGCCAAGGCTGGCGACTTCCGGTAGCCGGCGCATCGACGCACACGCGCGGCGCCGCGGCCGGCCCCGCCGTCAACTGACGCGGCGAAACCTACACGCTGGCCGCCGGCGCGGCCGGCAGCGCCTTGAGAAGCGCCTCAGCCTCCGCGTAGCGGAGGCCGATCTCGTCGAGCATCGCGTCGATGCCTTCGCCCTGGGCGCCCTGGCCGGCGGCCTCGATGCGTTGCGCCACCTCGGCTACCGCGCCGGCGCCGAGGTTTCCGCTCGCCCCCTTCAGGCTGTGCGCGATCTGGCTTAGCCGCTTCAGGTCGCCCTCGGACAACAGCCTGCGCATTTCGGCAATGCGCTGGGGCGCCTGGGTGGTGTACATCTGGATGAAGTCGGCCAGTACCGCACCGGTGTCGTCCAAGCCAAGCAGCTCGTCGATCTGCGCTTGGTCGATGCCCGGTCCGCCGGCATCACCGGCGCCACTGCTCCCTTGCGGGCCAGCCTCGCGACCCGCGTGCGCGCCCGATTCGCCGCCAGGCACAACCGGCTGTTCGGCAGCACGGCGCATCAGGAAATTCTGCGCCCGCATCAAGGCATCGCTGAACGCCTGCATCTGCACCGGCTTGGAGATGTAGTCATGCATGCCGGCGGCCGCGCAAATCTCGCGGTCGCCCGCCATCGCATTGGCGGTCATCGCGATGATGTAGGGCATGCGCTCGGCGGTCATGGCGACGGCGATGCGACGGGTAGCTTCCAGACCGTCGAGTTCCGGCATCTGCACATCCATCAGGACGCAGTCGAACTCGCCGGTCAGCGCCAATTCGTAAGCGCGCAGGCCGTTGTCGACCAGCGTTGCGGTGCGCCCCATGCGTTCGAGCATGCGCAGGGCGATCTTCTGGTTGATCTCGTTGTCCTCCGCCAGGAGGATGCGCAGCCGGCCGGGATGCGAGCGCATCGCGCCCGGGCGCACGACCGATTCGGGCCCGGTCAGGTGGAACGGGCGCTCCGGCGCGAGCGCGTCGAGCAGGGCATTGAACAGCTGCGCCTGCCGGGCCGGCTTGAGCAGATAGGCGTCGAACCAGCGCTCCGGCACCTCGCGGCCGGCAAATGCCTCTGCCCGCGGCGCCGAGGACAGGATCAGCACCGGCAGCCGCAGCTTGTAACGGCGGCGATATTCATCGACCTGGCGCGCAAGGTCGACGCCATCCTGGTTCGGCATCAGCATGTCGGTGATGACGGCATTGAACGGCGTGTCGGCCTCGCGCGCGGCGGCCAGTGCCTCCAGCGCGGCGGCGACCGACTCCGTCTCCACGGTCCACAAGCCCCAGTTCGCACACTGCGCCGCGAGAATGCGGCGGTTGGACTCGTAGTCGTCGACGATGAGCACACGCTTGCCCGCGATGCTGCCGATCTCTCCCATGCGCCGCTTGTGGGCTGCGTCTTCGTCGGCGCGCCGGGTACGCAGCGTAAAGCTGAACGTCGAGCCTTTCCCGGGCTCGCTGGTCACGCCGATTTCGCCTCCCATCAACCCGACCAGGCGCTGGCTGATCGCCAGCCCCAAGCCGGTGCCGCCGTACTTGCGCGTCGTCGAAGCGTCCACCTGGCTGAACGGGCTGAACAGCCGCGCGATCTTGTCCGCAGGAACGCCTATGCCGGTATCGCGCACGTCGAAGCGCAAGGTGAACCCGTCGTCGCGGGACGGGTCGCCTTCGGCCAGCGAGCAGGTGATGCAGACCTCGCCATGTTCGGTGAACTTCACTGCGTTGCCGACCAGATTGATCAGCACCTGGCGTACGCGGGTGATATCGCCGTGAATGCGCGACGGCACGTCGGCACGGATGTCATAGAGCAGCTCGAGGCGCTTGGCGCGCGCGCGCTCGGCCGCCAGATCGAAAGCGTCCTCGATCACCGTGGCCACGTCGAACGGCAGGTCCTCGAGTTCCATGTGCCCCGACTCGATCTTCGAGTAATCGAGGATGTCATCGATCAGGGTCAGCAACTGCACCCCGGAAAGGCGGATGGTCTCGACATAATCCTGCTGCTCGGCATCCAGGCGCGTGTCCTGCAACAGCCCCGCCGACCCGATCACGCCGTTGAGAGGCGTGCGGATTTCGTGGCTCATGGTGGCCAGGAAGGTCGATTTCACCCTTGCCGCCTCGATCGCTCGCAGGTTCGCATCGCGCAAGGCGAATTCGGCCTCCTTGCGATTGGAGATGTCGATGATCGCGCCTGTAAAGCGCACGGCGAACCCGGAGGCATCGTAGCTTGCCTTGGCGCGCGCGTTCACCCAAACGTGGTGGCCGTCGCAGTGGCGCATGCGGAACTCGAGGTCCAGCGGCGCGCCTTCGCGCACCGCCACTTCGCGCGCCGCCATGACCGCGCCCCTGTCCTCGGGGTGGTAACGCATCTCGTCCATGCCTTGCGAGAAAAGGTCTGCCTCGCGGGCGTAGCCGAGGATCTCGCAGTAGCGGCGCGAGAAATAGGTGCGTCCCTCGATCAGGTCTTCGTCCCATACGCCGGCCTGGACCGACTCGATGACCAGTTCGAGTTGTTCGCGCTGGTGTTCGATCTCCAGCTGGGCGAGACGGCGCTGGGTGATGTCGATGATAGAACCGGTGTAGCGCACCGGCTTGCCCGCGCCGTCAAGGCTCGCCAGACCCCGGCCGTTGACCCAGAGATAGGAACCATCGGCGCGGCGCAACCGGTATTCGCAGTCAAAATACGGCTGCTGGCCGTTGAAATGCGCCTCGCGGGCGGCCTCGACGCGCGCACGGTCGTCCGGATGGACCAGCTCGCTGCGCGCTCCCGGCAGGCCACCCTCAAGCGTCTCGTGGTAGCCGAGCATCTCGAAGTAGCGTGGCGAGAAATACGCGGTGCCCTGGGGCCACTCGACATCCCACACGCCCGCTTGAGCCGATTGGTTCACCAGCGCGAGTTGCTCGCGCTGCCGTTCGTTCTGTTCGGCGAGGCGGCGCGTCTCGCTCACATCGGTGATGGTGCCGATGATGCCGGCGGCGCTGCCGTCGGCCAGGCGGACCGCCGACTTGCTGATGATGACATGGCATGGCGTGCCGTCGGCGGTGCTGATGGTGGTCTCGAGGCGCTCCACGTGGTCGGGGTGAGCCAGGAGTTCGCGTTCCTGCGCGGCGTCGCGCTCGGCGATTTCCGGATTGAGCACTTCATGCGAGGTCTTGCCTATCCAGTCCTCGCGCGCGCGACCGGTCAGCCTTTCCCACGCGCGGTTGAACAGGATGAAGCGGCCCTGCGCGTCCTTGCGGAAGATGGGACTCGGATTGAGCTCGATCAGATCCTCGATGAGCTTCATCTGATCCGACAAGGCGCGCGTGGTCCGGGTGGCTATCTCCTCGGCCCGGCGCCGGGTCCCGGTCAGCACCCGTACCAGGACGAATAGAAGGAATGAAGCCAGGGCGCCGAAGATGGCGACGGTACGCGCGAGTCCGCCACCGATTTGCGAGGCGAGTTCGGGCGTGGATTCGAAGCGCAGGGTCCAGCGCCGGCCGCCAAAGTCCAGCGAACGTACGCTGCGATATGCAGCCGGTCCGGTCGCGCCGGTCCGGAATATCTCCGCGCCACCGGCGCTTTCGTCGGTGATGCGCAGGCGCATGCCTGCCGGGTCGCCGCGCGCCAGCGCGCGCGCGACTTCGTCGATACGGAACATCAACCAGGCGGTCCCGGTCAACTGGCCACTGGCGTGAAGCGGCAATACCATCATCGCGACCATCGCGACGCCGCCGGCCGGCGACCCGAACTCGGCCGTGCCGCTGACGACCGGCTTGCCTGACTTTTCGGCGTCCAGGATCGCCGCTGCAAATGCCGGCGTCGCGAGGAGATCATCGCCCGCGGCCAGCAGGGCCGCCTCCGGCCGCAGCTTTTCGATGAACTGAACCGGCAGCATCCGGCCATCGTTGCCGCTGGCAGCGCGCAAGGCAAACCCGGGCTGTTGGCGCCGCACTGCGTCAAGGAAGGCCGCGGTCTCGCCTGCGGAAACGACCGGGGCGTAGCCCACGCTGACAAAGCTGTCGCGCCTGAGCCTGACCTCCAGAGACGAGACATAGCGCGCCCATTCCTGCGGCGTCACGCGTGGCGCGGTGGCGAAAAGGCCTCCGATACCGCGCAGATAAACCTCGAAATGGTCCACGCCGCTTTCGAGGTCGCCGATGCGGCCGTTGACCATCTGCTCGAAGCGCGTAGCGGCATCGCTTTTCTCGGCGCGGTCTATCCAATAGGCCGACAGGGCCGATACCACCAATGCGCAGGCAAGTACCAGCCACGACAGGGGATAGCGCAGTTGCATCCTGAAGATTGTAGCGCCGCCTCCCGCGAAGAGGCGGAGACAGCGCGGCTTCGTCCGCCAGTTGCGCGGCCGGCAGGAACCTCAGGCTAGCGCGCGTCAGCCGGCGGCATGGCCGGCTGCGAGCACGTCGTCGATAAGTTCGTTGGCGCTGCTGAAGCGGTCGGCCTGCTTCTTTGCCATCATCCGGTCGACCTGCGGCTGGTAGCGCGCGAGCCCGGCCGGCAGGCGCGGGATGGGCGCGTTGACATGCTGGTACATGAGCGCCTGGGCATTGTCCGCCTGGAAAGGCCGCTGCCCCGTGAGCATCTCGAAAAACACCACGCCTAGGCTGTAGATGTCGGTACGCTGGTCGACCGCCATGCCGAGCGCCTGCTCCGGCGCGAGATAGTAGGGCGTGCCGAAAACTTCGCCATGCTTGGTGCGGGCGATGTCGGAATTGGTTTGCTTGGCGATTCCGAAGTCGGCCAGCGCGAGGCTGCCGTCAGCGCGGATCATCACGTTGTCCGGCTTCATGTCG
>Ga0209985_10000293_pt1 | contig 56043 bp, 50 predicted proteins | sample NOAtaG_FD_187305 | JGI IMG/M metagenome (GOLD analysis project Ga0209985, IMG submission 187305) | Freshwater lake microbial communities from Lake Erie, under a cyanobacterial bloom - NOAA_Erie_Diel6S_1000h metaG (SPAdes) (version 2) | ecosystem: Environmental > Aquatic > Freshwater > Lake ... | reverse complement strand
CGACGAGGACCAGCCGGTCGACGATCGCCGGGCGTTCGTGGGCGATCGCGGCCGCGATGGCCGCTCCGAACGAGTGGCCGAGGATCGTCAGCGGCTGCGTGACGCGCAAGGCGTCAATGACCGCCAACGCCTGCCGAAGGAACAGGTCGAAGTCGTACCGGACCGCCGGGCGATCCGAGAGTCCGTGCCCGAAGAGATCGAAGCGCACGACCCGCGACCCTGCCGCCCGCAAGTGCGGCACCAGCCGGTCGAACTCCCAATGAGGAACGGTCGCTCCGTGCACCAGCAGGATCGTCGGCTTCTCCTCGTGACCCTCGTCGACGAGATGGGTCAGACCTTCGCTCAGCTGCAGGTAGCGTCCACCCGCCTTGTGCCTCGGATCGCTCAGCAACGGCATCTCCGCGCTCTCCTTTGCCTTCTCAGCCACCCCAAGGCCGCCGTCATGGCCGGAGTCGACGGCCAGCGCCTTTTCTTTTGCGACTCCCAGTCCTGCATGATCACGGACTTCGGTGGAAGTTGAATGGAATGATCGCTTCGGTACGGGTGCTGGCTTGGCCCGCAATCCTCGCGCAGCCGCGCAAGAGGCTCAAGCCGGCCATCGGCTGCCGGCCGCCGATGTGCGCAATCGGGTAGGCTGGCTGCACGTATGGGCACGCCCATCCCCTCGCAACCCAGTCCAGGGCTGGGCCTTGAGCGGTGACCGTCAGAGGGCTTGAATCATGGGTGCAGACCGCATGCTGCCGCTGAGACCTGCAATTCCCCAGCGCTTCGCGACCGAGGCGAGGCAAGCGGATGGACGGCTCGAGACTCATCGCCGCCGAGTGGGCGGCCCGGCGGCCCGGCGGCCATGAGGTGGTTGGCCGTTCTGCTGCTGGGCCTGAGCATGGCCGTGCAGGCCCAGCCCTTCAACGCCGCAACCTACAACCTGCGACTCAACCTGGCGAGCGACGGCCCCAACGCCTGGCCCCACCGGCGTGACGCGGTGCGTGCCCTGATCCGCCATCACGAGATCGATCTGCTCGGCACGCAAGAGGGCCTGATCGACCAGATCGAAGACCTCGCCGCCATGCCGGGCCTGGCCCGCGTCGGCGTCGGCCGCGACGATGGCAAGCGCGGTGGCGAGCACGCGGCCATCTTCTTTCGCACCGAACGCTTCGCGCTGCTGGCCACCGGCGACTTCTGGCTCAGCCCCACGCCCGAGGTGCCCGGAAAGGGCTGGGACGCCCGCTGCTGCAATCGCCTGGCCAGTTGGGCCCGGCTGCGTGACCTGGCCAACGGCCGGGTCTTCTTTGCCTTTTCGGTGCACTTCGACCACGAAGGTGTGGTGGCTCGGCGAGAGTCCGCCCGGTTGATGCTGCGCAAGATGCGCGAAATCGCCGGCGAAGCCCCCACGCTGCTGCTGGGCGACCTCAACGCCACGCCCGAGTCCGAGCCGGTGCAGATCCTGCTGACCGGCTTGCGCGACGCCCGCACCCTGAGCCAGACACCGCCCTATGGACCGGTGGGCACCTTCAATGGCTTCAAGCTCGACGCGCCGCTGTTGGAGCGCATCGACTACGTGCTGCTGAGTCCTCAGTGGCGCGTGCTGCGATATGCGACGCTGACCGATTCGGCCGACGCCCGCTTCCCGTCCGACCACCTGCCCGTGGTGACCCGCCTGAGCCTGGAGTGAGCCGATTCAACGACGGATCCCCCACGGATCACATGACCGGCCGCGTGCCGGTGCTTCGAAAGGCAGCTTCCTGGCTCCGCCTGGAACGGGCGGTCCCGGCCAGGAGCGGTCGCTCGTGACAGTCAGCGACTCGGCGCGCTGATGTAGAGACGCGTCGAAAGACTCCAAAGCGATGAGCCGTCGACGGCCGTCAGCCCATTGGGGCGGAGTAGATGCCACCATCGCCACGGCCGGGGTGGTAGCCCTTGTGACCGATGGCGTGGGTCAGCGGGCTGCGCGGATCGCGGCCGTGCTTGAGATCGGCGAGCGCCTGCGCGAAGTCGTATCGGGGTCGCCAGCCCAGCACACGTCGCGCCCGTTCGTTCACGTAGACGCGGTCGATGTCCTCGAGCACGCGCCAGCCACGGTCGTGGAACACGCTCTCAAAGCCAGGGAAGATGCGCCCGAGTACCGCGGGAGTCTGGCCGCGCAGTGTGCCCAGGTCCGCCTGCTCGAACGGCGACGTTGCGCTGATGATGAACCGTTGGAAGCCGAGATCCGGAGCACGCTGCAGCGCCAGGAGATGCGCGTCGACGACATCCTGAATGTCGACGCGTCGGTACAGCAGTTCGATCAACTTCAGGTTCAGGTCGTCGAAGCCGTGGCGCCGGCTCTCGCTGTCGTCCTGCTCGGGAAAGAAGCGCGAGGTGCGCAGCACCAGCACCGGCAAGCCCTGGTTGCGCTGGAAGAGCTGGCACAAGTCCTCGGCAGCCACCTTGGTGACGCCGTAGATGTTCTTGGGAACCGGCACCACGTCCTCGGTGATCCAGGCCGCCGGTGCTGGTGGTGGGGGGCTGAGCGAGTCGCCGAACGCACTGGTCGTGCTGGTGAAGACAAAAGCGCGCACACCAGCCGCAACAGCCTCCTCGAGCAGATTCAGCGTGCCGGTGACATTGACATCGACAAAGTCCTGCCGGCTGTGCGAGTGCACGTGAGGCTTGTGCAACGTGGCGGTGTGCAGCACGGCATCGACGCCTTGCATGCAGCGCCCGACGACCGAGCGATCGACGATCGACCCAAGAACGTCCGTGCTGGCCGCGGGAACGATGTCGAGGCCGGTGACGGCATAACCCTGAGTGCGCAGGGTGCGAACGAGGGCATCGCCCAGATGACCGGAGCTACCGGTGACGAGGATCTTCATGCCGCCGGAATCTACCGTAGGCGCAAGGTTCGCAACGGCTGCTGTTGGCCGCCGGTGTGAGTGTGCGGTGGCGCCTGCAAACCCACTTCATTCGCGATGGCCGCCATGCCGACGTCCAGTGGCTGCAGCCCCAGGTGAGGCCCGCTCTCGGCCAGGAACGATGGTTGGCGGAGGGCCGGTTGCTGGCAGCTCGCTTGGCACTTTTCGTGACGCCGCGCTCATCGTGGACGTCGCCTCAAGCCAAGCCCTGCGCCAGCGCCTCGAACACCACCCGGATGCGTCGCGAGGTGCGCAGCTCGCGGTGTGTCACCAGCCAGATCGGGAACCGCACCGGCGGCAGCTCGTCGAGCACACGCACGACGCCCGGCGTGGCGAGGGCGATCTCTTCGAGCATCGCGCCGATGCCCATGCCCTGCAGCACCAGCGCCCAGCTGGCCACCGAGTGGTCGGCGTAGCAGCTGAAGTTGGCTTCGCTCAGCGGCAGGCCGTGCGCGCGCAGGTAACCCAGGTACCGGCCCGAGCGGTCGGCGCCCACGAAGGGCAGATGGGCGGCGTCTTCAGCGCTGCGTGGATGGCCGTGGGCCTTTACCCAATCTTTTGACGCGTAGAAGTGGGCCGTGGCCTCGCGGATCAGCCGGGCGATGAGTTCGGGCTGCTCGGGCTTGACGTGGCGGATCGCGATGTCGGCCTCGCGCCGCAGCAGGTCGCTCAGCGCGTTGGACGGGATGACCTCGATGGCGATGCCCGGCTCCTGCTCGCGCAGCTTCCTGACCAGCGGCGGCAGCAAGGTGGCCGCGACCGCGTCCGTGGCCGAGACCGAGACCACGCCGCCCAAGGCCTGCGACCGGCCGGTGGCGGCCAGACTCAGGGCGTCGGCCGCGGCGCCCATGGCGCGTGCGTGCTCCAGCAGGTTCAGCCCCGTGGGGGTGAGCGCCATCGACTTGCCGACCCGCTCGAACAGGGTCACGCCCATGGTCTGTTCGATGGCGGCCACCTGGCGGCTCAGGGTCGGCTGGCTCAAGCCCAGCTTGCGGGCGGCGGCCGAGAGCGTGCCGGTCTCGGCGGTCTCCAGAAAAGCCTTGAGCTGGTTCCAGTCGAGGTTGCTCATGCGTCCGCGTATAGGTTTAGTGCAATTCTGAGCAGTATCTGTCAATCGAGCGCATGGCTAGCATGACCGTGCCGCTTTGGCACCTCTCCATGATCCGTACCTTCTCCCGGCCGGTGCCGCTCGCTCTGCTGCTCGCGCTGTGCACGTTCATCCCGGTGATGACGGCCACCGTCGCGGTGGTGCAGATTCCGCTGGGCGCGTTGCCGCCCGACAGCGTGCGGCTCGTGGCCGCCCCGGCCGCGTTTTTCGTTCACGCGCTGGCGGGCGTGCTGTTCGGGGTGCTGGGGCCGCTGCAGTTCGTGCTCGCACTGCGCCAGCGCTTCGCGGCCCTGCACCGGTGGGCCGGGCGCGTCTTTGTGCTGTCCGGGCTGGGGTTGGGCCTGTCGGGTCTGGTGCTGCTGCTGCGGGTCGAGAGCCTGTCGACCGGGCTTCTGGATGCCGCGCGGGGGGTTTTCGGCCTGGCGCTGGTGGTGTCGCTGGTGCTGGGTGTGGCGGCGGCACGGGCGCGCCAGTGGATTCGACACCGAACCTGGATGATCCGCGCCTATGCCGTCGGCATGGGCACGGGACCCGTCTCACTGGTCATGTTCCCGGTCTACCTGATCCGGGGCGAGCCCCTCAAGGGGCTGGTCTCCGACACCGTGGTCGTGGGCCTGTGGCTGCTCAGCATCGCCTTGGGTGAATGGGTCATCCGCACGATGGCCGCGAGGACCGAAGGGCGGCACCTTCAACCTACGGAAGTGGCAAGTGGCGTCAACTAAGTTCTGGATCCTTGTCCTGTTCACCCTGGCCTGCGTGCCCGCCCTGGCCGTTGACGCCGAGGAGCGCAAGTTCATCCGCAAGGGCATGGGCGAAGGGGAGGTGCTGCTGAAACTTGGCAAGCCCGACCACGAAGCCTTCCATCGGGACGTCCGGGGTGAGCCTGAAGAGAAGTCCTGGTCCTATTTCCCTCACCCCCGGGACCCTCAGACTCTGACGATCATCCGCTTCCATGCGGGCCAGGTCACTCGGATCGAGCGCAAGATTGCCCGCTGATCGCTGACAAGGGATGCTGACCGCTGAGGTGACCGCGGCCGACATTCGGGCGACCGTTGCGAGCGGTCCACCGCGCCCAGCGGCGCTGCACTTCGCGCTGCTCACCACCGCTCACTCGGCGGCAAAAGCACAGAAGGCTTCAGCCGCGGGCTTTTCTTTTCCTTGGCGCTGGTTCTTGGCGCTGGTCCTCAGCGCTGGGCATCAACCGCGCGGGCCCGCGGCCCGGGCAGAAGGCCGCGTGCCTCTGAGCCGCCGAGCAGGCGGCGCACTGCGATGCCGGCGACCTGGTGGTTGCGGTCGCTGAAGTTCGACGCCACCTGCTCGATCACGGCCTGCAGCAGGACGCCGATAAGGCCACCCTGCGGATTGCCGCGCTGCTCGGCGCTGCTGGCGCTGGCACTGCCGGTCCAGAGGGTGCGGCCGTCTCGCAGGTCGACAAGTCGCGCATCCACCGTGACCACCGACTCGGAAGTGATCACACGGTAGACCGAGCCAAACTTGCGGACCTCCATGTACAGCGCGGCATCGGCACCAAACACCTCGCGCAGGCGCTGGACCGAAATCTGCTGCGCATCCTGCGGCGTCTGCACGCCGTTCAGGCGCAGTGTTTCGTTCACCAGCGCCACCGGCATCACGTAATAGCCGGCTTCGGACAGCGGGACCATGGCCTGCGCCATCACGCTGGCTGGAGCCTCGACGTCAGGGGTGTTGTTCACCGGCGGCATCACCAGCACCGAGGCCGGCCGCGCCTCGCGCAGCGCGGGCCAGGGGTCGGCCGGAGGGATATGGACGGTGGCGCATCCGCCCAGCAGGACCGCGGCGAGCGCCACCACAGCCAGCCCGACACATCGGATGCGGATGCTCATGACGGCGACCCCTGGGCGGCCTTGCGCGCGTTCTTCAGCAAGAAGTCCATGTAGGCTGCCGCCTCAGGGTACAGCGCTTTCTCGGCTTGCAGATGGCGCAGGGCCAGCGACTCGTTGCCGAGTTGGGTGTAAAGCAGCGCCAGATGCGCGTGCAGCCCGGGTGGAGCGGCGCGTGCGGCGCCGGCACTGCGTTGCAAGTGCTCTTCCAGCAGGCTGGCCTGGCGCGCGGCATCACCGCCGGCCTGCCGCAGGTGCAGGGCCAGCGCCTGGGGGTAGCTGCCCCAGTCGTACAGCGTGCGGGTCGGGGTGGCGCAGGCGGTGATCAGCAGCGAGACCAGCAGCAAAAGCGCACGCTGGGGCAGGCTCGCCGACATCAGGGCGCTTTCACCTTCCAGGCGCCGCTTTCCAGCCCGGCCACGAGCCGGTCCACCGCCTCGCGAATGGCCAGGTCGAGCACCTTGCCGTTGAGCGTGGCGTCGTAGCTGGCGGTGCTGCCAAAGCCGAGGATCTCGCGCTCGGACAGCGTGTACTCGCCGCCACCGGCCACGGAATAGACCACCTCAGACGTCAGCGGATTGACGATGTTCAGCGTGACCTTGGCGTAGGCCACCTGCGTCTTGCCGCGGCCGAGCAGGCCGAAGAGCGCGCGGTCGCCCACTTCCTTGCGGCCGAACTCGCTGACGGCGCCGGTGACGAGGAAGTCGGCGCCCTTGATGGTCTGCGCGGCCTGGCGCAGCGCGGCCTCTTGGCGGGCCTCGGCCATGTTCTCGCGGTCAAGCACGCTAAAGCGGTTGGTCTGCTGCAGATGCGACACGAGGATGGTCTTGCTCTGCGAGCCGAGCCGGTCGCCCCCCTCGGCGAAGATGCCGCGGCCGAAGCTGGATCGGTTGTCGAAGTTGCCCACCGAGATGGGCGCCCGCGGGCCCGTGTAGGCCGGCGCAGCGACCGATGCCGCCGCCGTGCGTGCGGGCTCGACGGCGCGCGAGGTCTCGGTGGTGCTGCAGCCGGCTGCCAGGGCGGCGGCCAGCAGCACGAACAGGGTGGTGCGGAGTGTCTTCATGGGCGTGGATTGTCGGTCAGAGGTGAGCGTGGTGTCTCAGTCGCTCAGGTGTGCGCGTCCGCGCTCCAACAACGCGGACGCACCACCATCGTCCCTCTCAGAACACGTAGGCGACGACAACCCCGAGCAAGGGGTTGGACTTGCGCTCCACCAGGGGGCTGTCGGCCGCGTCGCCGGCCAGCTGGGTCAGGACCAGCGATCCTTGCAGCTTCCAGCCTTTGGCGAACACGTACTCGGCGTTCAGGCTGAGGTCGAGTTTGCGCACGCCGGCCTTGGGGGCGTAGGCCCGGAAACCGGAGGCGGCGGCCTGCGCAGGGGTCACGCCGAAGTAGGCCTGCAGGTAGTCCCGGTCGGCCCAGGTCAGACCCGCGCCAAAGCTCATGCTGACCGTGGCCGTCAGCTCCAGCGGCCACTCGACACCCAGGTCCACCTGCGTCCCGCCGTGGCCGCGGTCGCCGAGCGACTTCCGGGCCTGAAGCTGGACGGGCCCATAGCCCACGATCACACCGGTCTCGGTGCTGGAGCGGACCTCGCCCAGGCCGGCCAGGCGCGGGTCCCACGGCGTGGGGTCGATGGACGACGATGGCTTGCGGGTCTTGCGCCCGGCGTCGGGGTTGGCGACAAGGCCCAGCCGCCAGTCGCCGAGTTCAAGCGCCTGCCAGACCAGGCCGTGCGGCCCGACGCTGACCTCGCCCCAGTGGCGCGTGCGGTAGTTCAGCGTGAACGCCGGGACGGCCAGGGTGCGGCGGTTCGGGCTGCCCTCGTACGACGGCATGGAGGCGACTCCCAGGCCGATGCTGCCACTGAGGCCGGGCTTGGCGTCCTTGGGCGATGCCTGGGCCATCGCGCCTCCGAAGGCAACGACGAGCAGGCCGGACAGGCAGGCCTGCTGCGCGACGGTTCGCATGGCGACACCCGTGCGCAGGGGGTTGTCGCACAGGCGGCTACGGTTCTGGGGGCGATGAAGCGGGGTGGAAGACAGCAGGGGCACAGACAAGGCTCGATGGTTTCGGAGCCCGGATGCTATGCATGCATGGATTCGATAGATACTGCGCTTAGGTGCAGTGGATATATACGCAAACGAATGATCAGCGTCGCAGGGCCGCCCCAGCCGCCGCGTCGTAGATCAACGCATCGACAGCCAGATCTCGTTGCGCCGCATGAACCACGGCGTCATCGGGCCGTTGTAGCGCGCGAGCACGGGCTCGCCTTCGGTCGCGATGCCCGCCGCCTGCAGCGCCGTCCGCAAGGTCTGCAGGTGTTCGGTGTAGTTGGCCTGCGACCAGGTGCCGGAGTAGCGGATCACGGCCCAGTCGGCGGCGGCGACCTCGCGCAGTTGCACGCGCGGGTCCAGCGGCTCGGGCGCGGTCGCCAGCGTCACCCCCTTGGGCAGCACGAACTGCACCCGGTAGCCACCGGGCACGGCCGCCTGGGTCACGGGGGCGGTCATGTCCATCTTCGTCGGCACCGCGGCCTGGGTCACCGGCGCCGTCATCGCGAACTTCCGCTCGCCCTTGTTCTTGCCGAAGATGTAGCCCGCCAGGATGGGGAAGGCCCGGTTGCCGGCCTCGGCGGGCGACGCGTCGACCACGACTTCGGCGACGACGTAGGGGGCGTAGCGGCGCAGCTCGATGGTGTCGATCTTGCGGATGAGCTCGTGGTCGGGTTCTTCGATCGCTTGGCTGGACATGGGCAGGAGGGCAACGACGAGCAACAGAAGAAGCTGGCGCATGTTCGGGGTGCGGGCAGGTGCAAACGACCAGTATGGGGCGTCCGGATCTCACACCGACGAGAAGGGGGATGGGGGCAGCACCAGCCCTTCATGCAGGGCCACGCGCTCCAGTGCGGCCTCGAAGCGGGCGCGCGATTCGGCGGCGACCTGCTGCAGGTCGGCGTGCAAGGCGGCGTCGTGCGCATTGCGGCCCTTGCACGCGGCGCTGTAGGACTCGAAGTGCAAGAGCTGCATCAGCAGTTCGGCCAGGTGGCGGGGGCACTCGCAGGCGATGGTCGACGAGCGTTCGGCAAAGCTCGCCAGGGTCGCGTCGTCCCAGCGCCGGGCCGGCACGGCGGCGTCGGCTCGGCCAGCCGCCAGCGGGGTGACAGCAGGCGCTGCGGCAAGCCCCGGCACGGCCAGCGTGCGCAGCCACTGGGCGACCACGGCGTCGGGTTGCGGCTCGCGCAGCAAGGCCACGCCCGCCGCCGCCAGTGCGTCGCACACCCGGTCGGCGCCAAAGCGATACAGCACCGCCTTGGGCACGGCCGCGAGCGAAGGAGCCGCCGCATCGGCAGCCGCCAGCCAGCCGTCGAACAGTTGCGGCTCGTGGGTCAAAACGACGTCCACCTCTGAAGCGGTCAAGGCCGCCGCGGCCTGGTGCACGCTGTCGAAGGGCCCCAGCAGCTGCACCACCGGCCCTGCATGCCGCACCCATGCCGGCCGCCGCAAGCGCCGGCCCCACGCGTCTCCAATGACCGCCAGCCGCAGCACCCGGGGCGCCGCCGGCTCGGCGGCCGCGCGGTGCGCGGGCTTGCGCGTCGATTCGGCCACATCGGCATGGGTCGACGCGACCTGCTGCAACTGCTGCATGTCCAGCGGGGCCAGGCTGCCGATGGCGTGGCCCTGGTCGGTCAGCTGTTTGACCAGGGCCAGTCGCCGGACATCGTCGGCACCGTAGAGGCGCTGCCCCCCTTGAGACAGCGTGGAGCGCGTCAAGCCGTACCGGCGCTCCCAGACCCGCAAGGTCGCCACCGGCATGTTCAGCATCCGGGCGACGGCACCGATGCGCCGCAAGGCGGGCTCGGCGGCGATGGACGCCGGCTTTGGGTCGGACGGTTCGCGGACGCCGGACCTGGTCAAGGATTTGGGTTGGTGACTCATATTTGAATCGAATTATTGAATGCGATTGCCGGTCTTGTCCACACATGAACCCCTGATGAATCGATTATGGATATCATCGGTGGCATGTACCGACGCTTCTGCGGTCCCTGACCATGACGCTGCCCGACCGCGGCTTCCGCGGCAACAAGGCCCGCTTGCCCAGCAAGCCCTGCCAGGGCTGCGGCCTGGCCATGAGCTGGCGGCGGCGCTGGGCCAGGACCTGGGCCGACGTGAAGTACTGCTCCGACGCCTGCCGGCGCAAGAAGAGCCCCGGTGGCTGAGCTGCGAACCCTGGTCCTGGTGCTGGGCGACCAGCTCGACCTCGAGGCCTCCGCCTTCGATGGCTTCGACCCCGCCTGCGATGCGGTCTGGATGGCCGAGGTGGCCGAGGAGTCCACGCATGTGTGGTCCAGCAAGGCCCGCACGGCGATGTTCCTGGCCGCGATGCGCCACTTCGCGATCGCGCTGCGGGCTGCCGGCCGGCCACTGCACTACACCCGCCTGGAATCTGCCGACAACCCAGGCGCTCTGGGCGCGCAACTGCGCGCCGACGTCCAGCGGCTGAAGCCGGCCCGGCTGGTCATGACGGCCCCGGGAGACTGGCGCGTGCTGCAGGCGATCCAGGGCGTTGCGAAGGACCACGCGCTGCCGCTGGAGGTCCGCGACGACCGGCACTTCTTCTGCACGGTGCGTGACTTCGCGGCGCATGCCAAGGGACGCAAGTCCTTGCGCATGGAGTACTTCTACCGCGAGCAACGACAACGCCACGGCATCCTGATGCACGACGGCGCGCCCGTGGGCGGGCAATGGAACTTCGACGCCGAGAACCGCGATTCGTTTGGCGCCGACGGCCCGGGGGCGGTGCCGCCGCGCGCGGCCTTCGAACCCTGCGCCGTCACGCGCGAGGTGCTGGCCCTCGTCGAGCAGCGATTTGCGGGCCATCCCGGCCGTCTGGAGCGCTTTGTCTGGCCGGTGACGCGGGCCCAGGCGCTGCAGGCCCTGCAGGCCTTCATCGACGACCGGCTGCCGCTGTTCGGCCGCTACCAGGACGCGATGTGGCCCGGCGACCCATGGCTCTACCACGCCCACCTGTCGGCGGCACTGAACCTGAAGCTGCTGAACCCGCGGGAGGTGGTCGGCGCAGCCGAGGCGGCGTGGCGCGACGGGCACGCGCCGCTGGCGAGCGTCGAAGGCTTCATCCGCCAGATCCTGGGCTGGCGCGAGTACGTGCGCGGCGTCTACTGGACGCAGATGCCCGGCTACCTGGAGCGCAACGCACTCGACGCGCAGCAGGACCTGCCGGCCTGGTTCTGGACCGGTGGCACCGACATGGCCTGCCTGCGGGATGCGCTGACGCAGACCCTGGCCCACGGCTACGCCAACCACATCCAGCGCCTGATGGTCACGGGTCTTTACCTGCTGATGCTGGGCGTGCGGCCGCAACAGGTGCACGCCTGGTACCTGGCGGTCTACGTCGACGCGGTCGAATGGGTCGAGCTGCCCAACAGCCTGGGCATGAGCCAGTACGCCGACGGCGGCCTGATGGCGAGCAAGCCCTACGTCGCCACCGGCAAGTACATCCAGCGGATGAGCCCGCACTGCAAGGGCTGCCGCTACGACCCCGGGCAGCGCAGCGGCGACACGGCCTGCCCCTACACGACGCTGTACTGGGACTTCCTGATGCGTCATGAGACCCGCCTGGCCCGCAACCCGCGCATGGCCCTGCAGGTGAAGAACGTCGCCCGCCTGACCGGCGCCCAGCGGCAGGCCGTCGTCGAGCGCGCGGAGTCGATCCGCCGCGGCGAGGTCGGGGCCGTGCTTGGAGTGGCCCATGGATGAGCTGTTTGCACCGACGCTGGCCGCGGCGCAGGCGCGCATCATGGCCGTGCGGCCCGCGGCCTACGCCCGCACGCGCAACGCGATCGACGGCGCGGTCAGCCACCTGTCGCCGTACATCACCCATGGCTTCGTCAGCCTGGCCGATGTGCTGTCCGGTGTCGCCTCGCGCCATGCCCTCGACGTGCAGCACAAGTTCGTGTTCGAGCTGGGCTGGCGCGCGTACTTTCGCCACGTCTGGCAGCACCGGGGCGACGGCATCCTGCGCTCGCTGCACGAGGGCCCGCTGCCCGATGACGCGTACGCGGCGGACCTGCCTTCGGACATCCGCCAGGCCTGCACTGGCGTGCCCGTGGTGGATGAAGCCGTGCGCACGCTGTACGCCACCGGCACGCTGCACAACCATGCGCGGATGTGGCTGGCCAGCTATGTCGTGCACCTGCGCAAGGTGCATTGGCGGGTCGGCGCCGACTGGCTCTACGGCCATCTGCTCGACGGCGACCTCGCCAGCAACCACCTGAGCTGGCAGTGGGTGGCAGGCACCGGCAGCGGCAAGCCCTACCTCTTCAATGCCGACAACGTCGCGCGCTACGCGCCGGCGGCATGGCACAGCCCGGGCAGCGTGATCGACACCTCGTACGAGGCCCTGGACCGGCTGGCGCGCGAGCCCGTGCGACCGCGGCACGCAGACGCCGTCCAGGCGCGGGACGAGCCCGGCACACCGGTCGCACCCGCCTTGCGTTCGGAGCCCCCTGCCGAGCTTGGCTTGCGCGACCCCGATGCACGCGCCGTGGCCGGGCGCGATGTCTGGCTGGTCCACCCCTGGAACCTGGGCGAGCGGCCGGCCGTGCTGCCGGCCGACACCTGCGTGGTCGCCGTGGTGGTCGCCGACTTTCATCGCCGGTGGCCCTGGAGCGACCGTCGCTGGCGGTTTGTCGGCCGCCGAATGGCCGACCTGGCCGACCAGCGCTGGCACGGCACCGCCGAGGCCTTGGGCGCAGCCCTGGCAGGCGCCCGCACGGTGCGCAGCGTCGCCGAGCCTCACCTGTCGCCCTGGCTGCCGCGCTGGGCCGAGTGCGAGGCCGCGCCGGGGTTGTTCCCGCAGGTCGATCGGCGCTGCGACTCGTTTTCGCAGTGGTGGACCCGGGCGACCCGGGGCCTGCAGACGGCCACCGACCTGCTCGCCGTCAACGAGGTACCGGCGTGGTGACCCCGGGCCGGACCCCTGAGGTCGAGCCCGACGCGGCACGGCCCGAACTGACCGTCCTGTACGACGGCGGCTGCCCCTTGTGCCGCCGCGAGATCGGCGTCTACCGCGGCCTCACGCCGCTGGATCCGGGCTCGCCAGTGTGTTTTGCCGACGTGAGCGACACCGCGTCGCCGCTGCCGCCCGGCACGACCCGCGAGCAGCTGCTGGCCCGGTTCCATGTGCGACACCGCGACGGCCAGCTGCTCAGCGGCGCGCAGGCCTTCCTCGCGCTGTGGGCCGCCCTGCCCGGCTGGCGCTGGCTGGCCCGGCTTGGCCGCCTGCCTGGAGCGGCCTGGGCGATGGAACAGGCCTACCGGCTGTTCCTGCGCGGGCGACCCACCTTGCAACGCTGGGCCACGCGGCTTGAAGGCCCCGGCAAGGGCTGACTCGACGCCCCAGACAACCCCAACTTCTCCACCGAGACCCCTGACCATGACCTCGATCGTTCTCATCACCGGCGCCAGCGGCGGCATCGGCCGCGCCTTGGCCCGCCAGCTGCACGCCCTGGGCTGGCGCGTCGCGGCCGTCGGACGCGATGCCGCTCGCCTGGCGGACGTCGACGCGGCGGTTCGCATCGCCGCCGACACCACCACGCCCGAGGGGGCGGCCCTGGCCGTCGCCGCCTGCCAGGAGGCCCTGGGCGCGGCGCCGACCCAGCTGGCGCATTGCGTCGGCAGCACGCTGATCGCGCCGCTGCACCGGACCCGCGTCGACGCCTACCGCGACGTGATGCGCGTCAACCTCGACAGCGCCGTCTTCATGCTGCAGGCGTGGCTCGCGGGGCTGAAGGGTGGCGCCGGTTCGGCGGTGTTTGCAAGCTCCGTCGTCTCGCGCATCGGGGTCGCCAACCACGAGGCCATTGCCGCGGCCAAGGGCGGCGTCGAAGCCCTGGTGCGCAGCGCCGCGGCGACCTACGCATCGCAGGGTGTGCGCATCAACGCCGTCGCCCCGGGCATGACCGAGACACCGATGACCGCCACGATGCTGAAGCTGCCCGCCCTGCGTGAAGGCGCGGGCAGGCAGTACCCGCTGGGCGGCGTGCAGACGGCCGAGCAGGTGGCCGGAACCATGGCCTGGCTGCTGGGCGATGCCGCCGCCCGCCTGACCGGCCAGGTGATTGCCGTGGACGGTGGCTTCACGACCGTGCGTCCGCTGGTCAAATAGCCGGTCCGTTCCACCCCGAGTTGCGCCAGGAGTTGCACATGAGCGAAGACCCACGCTGCTGCGGCAGCGGCACCTGCATCATCGACAGGGACGGCCGTTGCTGGTGCGGCCAGCAGTGGGACGGCCAGAAGATGTGCCACGCGCCGCTGGCGCCGCAGGCATCCCCGGCATCGATGACGACCGGGCAGCCTCCCGCCCGCGCCAACGCCGCCACAGAGTCCCGGACACCGGAGCCCGACCGCTCGTGAGCGCGGGCTCGGCTGCGCTGGTCTGGTTCAAGCGCGACCTGCGCATCCGCGACCACGCACCACTGCGCGAGGCGATGCACTTCGAGGGCGCGCTCGGCCTCGTGGTCGTCGAGCCGCAGTGGCTGCAAAGCCCCGAGTGCGATCCACGACACGTCGATTTCCTGCTGGGCTGCGTCGGCCCGTTGCGGCAGGACCTGGCCAGGCTGGGCCTGCCCTTGATCGTGCGCACGGGCGCGATGCCCGAGGTGCTGCAGTCGCTGCGACAGCGGTGGGCCTTCAGCCACCTCTTCAGCCATGAAGAGACCGGGCCCGGTTGGAGCTACACCCGGGACCTGGCCGTGGCCCGGTGGTGCCGTGACCAAGGGGTCCAATGGACCGAGTGGCCACAGACCGGCGTCGTGCGACGCCTGCGCTCGCGCACCGGTTGGGCGGGCCGCTGGGCGCAGCGGATGAACGCGCCGGAAGCGCCCGCAGCGTCCGGGTTCAGGGGAGCCATCGCGCCGGATTCAACGGACCTGCCCAGCTTGCACGACCTGGGCGTGCCGAGCACCGTACCGCCACGACCACCGGCCGGCGAACGCGCCGCCTGGGCCACGCTGGACAGCTTTCTCGCCGGTCGCGGCCGCGACTACCGGCGCGCGATGTCGAGCCCACTGACCGCTCCCGAGGGCTGCAGCCGCCTGAGCGCACACCTGGCTTTCGGGACGATCTCGATGCGATGTGTCCACCAGGCCACCGAGGCGCGCATTGCGAGCACCCCCGACCGCAGCCTGGCCCAGGGCCTGCGCGGCTTCGCCAGCCGCTTGCGCTGGCATTGCCACTTCATGCAGAAGCTCGAGGACGAGCCGCCCCTGGAGTGGCGCAACCTGGCGCGCACGGTGGACGGCCTGCGGCCGGGCGACGGCGTCCACGCGGGATCGGTCGACACCGAGCGTCTGCAGGCCTGGTGCGAGGGCCGAACCGGCTACCCGATGGTCGACGCCTGCATGCGCCAGCTGCGCGCCACGGGCTGGCTGAATTTCCGCATGCGCGCGATGCTGGTCAGCTTTGCGTCGTACCACCTGTGGCTGCACTGGCGCGAGCCGGGGCTGTTCCTGGCGCGCCAGTTCCTGGACTTCGAGCCCGGAATCCACTGGAGCCAGATGCAGATGCAATCGGGCACGACCGGCATCAACACGCTGCGCATCTACTCGCCCGGCAAACAGGCGCGCGACCAGGATCCCCAGGGGGTCTACATCCGGCAGTGGGTGCCGGAGTTCGGCACCGCGGCCTACCCACGCCCGGTCGTCGATGAGCGCACCGCTCTGGCCGCGGCCAAAGACAAGCTCTACGGCCTGCGCAAGACGCACGCGGCGCACGCCGAGGCCAGCGCGATCCAGCACAAGCACGGCTCACGCAAGAGCGGACTGGCCCAGTCGGCAGTCCCCAGGCGTCGCACACGGCCCGTGCCCGACGGACAAGGCGAGTTGTTCTAGCCGAGCCTTCGGCAACGACCGCTGGCGCTGGCCATGGCGGGGTCAGCTCCGGCTGCAGGTGACCACGGCGCGTCGACCATGCGCCCCGACACGGACTGAGGGACAGGCGACGCCACCGAGTGTTTGAAGGCGCTGCCCGGGTTACTGAGATTGGCCTGCATGCGCGCCAAACGTTGTTGCCCGCGCGCAGACTTTTCCATCGAGACGGGATTGCCAGGAAGCGGCCTCTCGTCGGTACCGGCACCCGGCCAGGAACCGCCACTCACGAACGCCTGTTTGCGGGCACCTCACCTTCGACGCACCAACGGCGGATCGACGGATTCTCAGGGTACGAGAGCGATCCGTTGATACCCCCCGGCGCGGATCCATCCTTCAAGTCACTGCTGCGGAGCTGGCTCGTATGTGCCGGGAGGCACAACGGGCCGACAACGACCACCATTGCATACGACAGAGTCGTTCACCGTCACCCAGGCTAAGCGCTCGTCAGCGGGGGGCCAGAGCTGAACCGCAAAGAGTGGTCACTATGTTCGGCAACGCACAGAATCCTCGCCAGTGATGGCAACACACTCGCTCTCATCAAGTTTCAAGGGCAGAGAGATGAAGCGCCTGTGCAATACGGTGAACGCGATGTCCGTGCTTGTGGGCTTGGCTGGGGCAAGCGCTGCCGTGGCTGCGCCGGTCACGCTGAACTTCAGCGGGGTGGTGGACTTCGCGGTGTTCGACCCCTTCGACCCCCTGAGCGGTGCCGTGCAGGCTGGCACCGAGCTCTACTCCTACCTGAACACCGACACGGCCACTCCGGACAGCAACCCGTCACCGGATCAGGGCTCGTACACCGTGACGGGCGGCACCTATGGCCTGGCGGCGGTGCTCGGCTCCGTCCTGTTTCCGGTCATGAGAACAGTCAACATTTCCGTGGTCGATGGCGCGGCAGGCATGCCGGACTACTACACGGTGTTCGCATCCGAAGGCAGTGCCGGCGGACTGGGTGACTACTTCACGATGGCGATGACCTTGATCGACCCCACTGGCATGGCCATCACCGGCGATGGCCTGCCCTCCGGCCTGCCAGACATCGCAGCCTATGCATCCACGCGGTTCGACATCACCGGCCAGTACACCAACATGGACGGTGTCTTCATCCAGTACGAGGTACAGGGCTACCTCGTGCCCAGCGATGTACCCGAACCGTCCACGCTGGCGCTTCTGGCTTTGCCCCTGGCGTTGCTGGCGCGTCGCGAGCGGCGGCGCCAAGCCTCTCTTCCATAGCCCCGCTCTGCCTCGCCGGGGCCTGCGCACCGCGGTGATTGAGCAGCCCTGCCTTCAAGTTGACTGGAGAAGATCATGCACTCGTTCGTTGGCAAGCGTTCTGCCGTTGTCGCCATTGCGGTGGCCAGTTTTGGCCTCATGGGCACCGCCGCTGCCGTTGATGGCGTGGTGTTGATCGATCAGGCCCGGGTGAATGCGGCGGGGGGATTCCCGTACAAGATCACCGCACCAGGAAGCTATCGGCTGGCCAGTAACCTCGTCGCGCCGCTGGGCAAGTCGGGGATTGATGTCAGCACGGGCGGAAGCGTCAGCCTGGACTTGAATGGCTACTCGATCAGCAGCAGTGCCTCGTGTTCGCCGACCGGCCAGAGTTGCACGCCACCCGTTTCCGGCGCGGGCACGGTGACAGGCGTGTGGGTGCATGACGCGGGAACCGGCTCTGGGGCCTTCTCGCTCAAGAACGGCTCGATCAACGGGTTCCCCGGCTACGGCATCGAAGTGCAGGTCGGGGGCGCGGTCGAGATCCGCGACACGAAGGTGTTCAACAACAGCTTCAGCGGCATGATCATCAGCACCAGCGGCGGCCAAGGTGGCGTCAGCGTGAACGTCATCAGAGACAACCTCGTCTGGCGCAACGGGGGCACTGGCATCGTCGGCGGCGATCTGGTAATCGACAACATCGTGACGGGCAACGGCTCGGTTGGCCTTGCGTTGCAACCGACGGCGGGCTACCGGGGAAACCACCTGCTCGGCAACGGGCAAGGCCCGGTATCGGGTGGCGTCAGTATCGGGTCGAACGTTTGCGCTTACCAGCAACTGTGTTGACGCGTCTGGCCTTCTTGCTGACTGGGCCTGCCCTAGTATGTCGGGATCTGATGACCCACGACCCTTGCGGAACGGAGGTCTCCAATGCCAGCAGAGTCGTCCAGTTTCGTACAGTCGATTGAGGGCTCGCGCAGGGCTTGCAAGGCGGCCGAGGGTTTGGCAGTCGGCCCATCGTCGGCTTTCCGGTCGGCAATGCTTATCGGCGGATGACCGCCCAGGGTCGACAGCACGCCGAAGCCAACGAGACTGGCTTGCCGCAAAGCGGTCGTCGCTCGCGCCCCGGCTTCACGAGCAGGCCTGCCAAGGTGACATCGACGGGATCACGCCCCACGGGGTTGCAGCCACGCCCTTCGATCCCACGGGCATCCGTGTCCAGGTCAGTCGCAAGAACGGCGCCCGCCAGTCGCAATCTTGTGGCGCGGGTCGCCGCTAACTCGGCACCCCATGAGCCGGCGGCACGTCGACCACACGCCCCTTTTCGACCAGGGCGTCGATGCGGGCCATGATCCGCTGGCCATGGGCCGAATAGGGGTCGAACTCTGGCCACTCGATCCTGGTCTGCGGATCGACATCGGACAGGCTGACACGCGCCATCGACCACTGCGCGTAGCGCCGCTCGGCGATGGTCTCGCAATGGATCAACTCCAGATCCTGGTGGCGGGGGTCGGCAAAGATCCGCGCGTACAGCCGCGTCACCTTGGCGCGCTCACCTTCCAGCACCTGAAGAAACACGCCCTGCCCTTCGCACAGCACGCCGGTGATGCCGTTTTCGGCATTCCAGACGTGGGCCTTGCGGAGGATGGCCTCGGTCAGCGCATGGGTCTGCGGATCCACGGCACGGCTCAGGTAGATCAGGCGAATCAACATGGCTTCGGCGCCGGCTCGGCTCAGGTGATCACGCTCGGCGTCTGTCGTCCTGTGCGCTCGCGGATGCCGGCCAGTCGGTCGGCCAGGCCCACCAGGTCGGCCAGGGCGGCCTGGGTTTCCTGGTCGTGGAGCGACGCGTCGGGCTCGAAGCGCTCGATGTACACCCGCAACGTCGCCCCCGAGGTGCCCGTGCCCGACAGCCGGTAGACGATGCGTGAGCCGTCGGCGAACCCGATGCGCAGGCCCTGGCCGGACGAAACGCTGCCGTCGATGGGGTCGACGTAGCTGAAGTCGTCGGCCATCGCCACCACCTTGCCGTCGAGCATGGTGCCGGGCAGGGACGGCAGCTGCGCCGCGAGGTCGCGCATCAAGCCCTGGGCGATGGCGCTGTCGAGGTCCTCGTGGTCGTGGCGGGTGTAGTAGTTTCGGCCGAACCGGGCCCAGTGCTCCTGCGCGACCTGGCGCACGCTCTGGCGGCGCACGGCCAGGATGTTCAGCCACAGCAGCACGGCCCAGATGCCGTCCTTCTCGCGCACGTGGTCGCTGCCGGTGCCGGCGCTTTCTTCGCCGCACAGCGTGACCTTGCCGGCGTCGAGCAGGTTGCCGAAGAACTTCCAGCCGGTCGGGGTCTCGTAGCAGGGCACGCCCAGCGCCTGCGCGACCCGGTCGGCGGCACCGCTGGTGGGCATCGAGCGCGCGATGCCGACGATGCCCGCGCGGTAGGCCGGGGCCAGGTGGGCATTGGCTGCCAGCATCGCCAGCGAGTCCGATGGCGCGACGAAGAGCCCGCGGCCGATGATCAGGTTGCGGTCGCCGTCACCGTCGGAGGCAGCGCCCAGGTCGGGTGCCTGCGGCGACATCAACAGCTCGTACAGGTCCTTGGCGTGGACCCGGTTGGGGTCCGGGTGATGGCCGCCGAAGTCCGGCAGCGGCGTGCCGTTGCGCACCGAGCCGGGGGCCGCGCCGAGTTCGCGCTCGAAGATGGCATGGGCATACGGACCGGTGACGGCGTGCATCGCGTCGAAGGCCAGCGTGAAGCCCGACGCGAACAGCCGCCGCAGCGCGTCGAAGTCGAACAGCCGCTGCATCAGCGCCAGGTAGTCGGCCACCGGATCGATGACCTCGACTTCCATCGCCTCGACCCACTGGCGCCCGATGCGCGACAGGTCCACGTCCGGCCCGTCGGTGGTCTGGAACTCGGCGATCTTCAGCGTGCAGGCATGGATCGCGTCGGTGACCTTCTCGGCCGCCGGCCCGCCGTTGGCGCCGTTGAACTTGATGCCGAAGTCGCCATCGGGCCCACCGGGGTTGTGGCTGGCCGACAGGATCAGGCCCCCAAAGGCCGCGTGCTGGCGGATCACGCAGCTGGCGGCCGGCGTCGACAGGATGCCGCCCTGCCCGACGAGCACGCGCGCAAAGCCGTTGGCCGCCGCCATCCGGATGACGACCTGGATCGCCTCGAGGTTGTAGAAGCGGCCGTCGCCACCGACGACCAGGCATTGGCCGGCGAATCCGGATTCGGGCCGCACGGCGTCGAACACCGATTGCACGAAGTTGGGCAGGTAGTGCCCGGCCGCGAACTCGGTGACCTTCTTGCGCAGGCCGCTGGTGCCGGGCTTCATGCCGGCGATCGGGGCGGTGGCGACGGTGCGCTTCATGCAGGCTCCTGGGGGCGGACCAGCCGCCGGTAAAGGGCCGCGTACTCGGCCGCCGAGGTCTGCCAGCCGACGTCGGCGCGCATGCCGGCGATCTGCAGGCGCTGCCAGGCCGCGGGCTGGCGATACAGCGCCACGGTCCGCCGAACGGCGTCGAGCAGGCCTTCGATGCTGACGTCGGAGAACTGCACGCCGGTCGCGACACCGGCCTTGACGGCCGCGTCGTTGGCGTCGATCACGGTGTCGGCCAGGCCGCCGACCCGGCTGACGACCGGCACGCAACCGTAGCGCAACCCATACAGCTGGGTCAGCCCGCAAGGCTCGAAGCGACTGGGCACGACGATCGCATCGCTGCCGCCCTGCATCAGGTGCGACAGGCCTTCGTCGTAGCCGATGTGCACCGCGACGCGCTGCGGATGGCGTTGAGCGCCGGCCCGCAGTGCATCCTCGAGCGCCAGGTCGCCGTTGCCCAGCACCGCCAGCCGCACCCCGGACCCGACCAGCGCATCCAGCGCCTGGGCCACCAGGTCGATGCCCTTCTGCGTCGTCAGGCGGCTGACCATGCACAGCAGCGGCGAGTCGTCGGCCGGCAGGCCCAGGCGGGACTCGAGCGCACGCTTGTTGGCCTGGCGCCTGGGCAGCGTGGTGGCGTCGTAGCGCTCGGCCAGCAAGGGGTCGGTCAGCGGGTTCCAGACCTCGGTGTCGATGCCGTTGACGATGCCGCTGACCGCACGGTCGCGCCAGCGCAGCATGGCGTCCAGGCCCATGCCGCCGGCCGGCGTCCGGATCTCGCGGGCATAGGTCGGGCTGACCGTGGTGATGGCGTCGGCAAAGTGGATGCCGGCCTTGAGGTAGCCGACGTCGCCGTGGTACTCGAGCCCCTGCATCGCAAAGGCCTCGGCGGGCAGGCCCAGGCGGCTCCAGAGGTCGGCCTTGAACTGGCCCTGGAACGCGAGGTTGTGCAGCGTCAGCACGGTCGCGGGCCTGCGCTTGCCGGCGCCCAGGTAATGCAGGTAGGCCGGCACCAGCGCGGCCTGCCAGTCGTGGGCATGGACGACATCGGGTGCGTAGCCCGCGAGCTCGCCCCAGCCGACGCGGGCCGCGGCAAAGGCCAGCGCCGCAAAGCGCTCGCCGTTGTCGGTCCAGTCGCGTCCGGCGCTGTCGAGGTAGGGGTTGCCGTGGCGCGCGTACAGGTGCGGAGCGTCCAGCACCAGCAGCTCCAGGGCCGAGCTGCGCCCGGCCAGCAGACGCGCCGGGCCGCCGAACCAGGCCGGCCATTCGGCCACGGTCTGCGGGTCGTGCAGTGCCGCCATCACCGACGGGTGACCGGGCAGCAGCGTGCGGACCTGCACGCCCAGCGGCGCCAGCGCGCCCGGCAAGGCACCGGTCACATCGGCCAGGCCGCCGGTCTTCAGCAGCGGGTAGAGCTCGGAGGCCACGCCGAGCACCGCAAGGGAGCGGTCCGCGCCGCCCTTTCGACGATGCGGCATGCTCAGAGTCGGTCGATCATCGGCTGGGTGATCAGGCACACGCCCTTGTCGGTGCGGCGGAAGCGGCTCGCGTCGAGCGCGGGGTCCGCGCCCACCACCAGACCGTCGGGGATGACGACACCGCGGTCGATGACGACCTTCTTCAACTGCACATGGCGGCCGATGCGGGCGTGCGGCAGGATCACCGCCTCCTCGATGTGCGAGAACGAACTCGTGCGCACGCCGGTGAACAGCAGCGACTGGCGCAGCTCGGTCCCCGACACGATGCAGCCACCCGACACCAGCGACGAGATCGCATGGCCGCAGCGCGTGGGCTCGTCGTGCACGAACTTCGCCGGCGCGACCAGTTCGCTGTAGGTCCAGATCGGCCAGTCGGTATCGAACAGATCGAGCGCCGGCGTCACGGCGGTGAGGTCGATGTTCGATTCCCAGTACGCGTCGACGGTCCCGACATCGCGCCAGTAGGCCTCGGCTTCCTCGCGCGACTTCACGCACGAGTCGCTGAACCGGTGCGCCACCGCCTTGCCGTGCGCCACCACGTGGGGCACGAGGTCCTTGCCGAAGTCGTGGCTGGAGCTCGGGTTGGCCGCGTCGGCGCGCAGCAGGTCGAACAGGTACGGGGTGTTGAAGACGTAGATGCCCATCGACGCGAGCGCCAGGTCGGGCCGGCCGGGGACGCCCGGGGGATCGGCGGGCTTTTCGATGAAGCTCTGGATGGTGTCGTGCTCGTCGACGTGCATCACGCCGAAGCCCGTGGCCTCCATCCGTGGCACCTCCAGGCAGCCCAGCGTGACGTCGGCACCGGTCTCGACATGCTGCTGGAGCATGATCTCGTAGTCCATCTTGTAGATGTGGTCGCCGGCCAGCACGACGATGTACTTGGGCGCATAGCTCTCGACGATGTCGATGTTCTGGAACACCGCGTCGGCCGTGCCGCTGTACCAGGCGTCCTCGGACACGCGCTGGCTCGCCGGCAGGATGTCAAAGCTCTCGTTGCGCTCGGCCCGCAGGAAGGTCCAGCCGCGCGTGAGGTGGCGGATCAGGCTGTGCGCCTTGTATTGCGTGGCGACACCGATGCGCCGGATGCCGGAGTTCAGCGCATTGCTGAGCGCGAAGTCGATGATCCGCGTCTTGCCGCCGAAGTAGACGCCCGGCTTGGCCCGCCGGTCGGTCAGTTCCATCAGGCGGCTGCCTCGCCCACCCGCCAGCACAAAGGCCATGGTGTCGCGCGAGAGTCGTGCGTGCTTCTGGGGGGGGCTCATGGTGTCTCCTGGATCGGATGGGACAGCGGGGTCGGGGATGTTGCCGGATCCGGCAGCGGTGTCTCGAAATGGGGCAACGCGGGTCAGAGGGCGAGTCGGTCAAGCGCCTGGGCCGCACCGCGCAAGGCGGGTGACTGCGGAGCCGCGACGATCCACACCGGGATCGGCGACAGGTAGCTCTGGAAGCGGCCCTTGCCCTCGAAGCGGGCGCGGAAGTCCGAGCCGATGAACGCGTCACCCAGCCGCGGCACGATGCCGCCGCCGATGTAGACGCCACCCCGGGCCCCCAGCGTCAAGGCCAGGTTGCCGGCCGTCGCGCCCAGGAAGGCACAGAACAGCTGCAGCGCTTCGACGGCCTCGGCGTCCTGCCCGGCCAGCGCGGCAGAGACCACCGCGGCGGCGCTCGGCTCCAGCGCTGTGCCGGCGCTTCCGTTCAGGGTGCGCAGCGCCGCATGCAGGTCGACCAGACCCTGACCACAAACGGCCCGCTCGGCGGAGACGTGGCCGTGCTGCACGGCCAGCTGCTGGATGACCGCCCATTCGCGCGGTGTGCTGGCGGTCAGCGTCACGTGCCCGCCCTCGCCCTGCAGCGGAACCCAGCCGCCACGGCCGTCGGGAACCAGGCCCGACACCCCCAGACCGGTACCCGGGCCGATGAGCCCGACCGTCGCGTCGGGCACCGCCGGCCCACCGCCAATCTGGCGCACCTCGTCGGGCTGCAGGGTCGGCAGCGCCAGGGCGAGCGCCGTGAAGTCGTTGATGACCCGCAGCTGCACGAAGCCAAAGTGCGCCTGCAACGCCGAGATCGAGAAGCACCAGTGGTGGTTGGTCATCCGCACCGCGTCGCCGAGCACCGGATTGGCAATGGCGATGGCGCAATCCGCAGGCGCCTCCCGGCCCAGCCCGCCAAGGTAGGCCTCGATCGCCTGCGTCAGCGTCTCGAAGTCGGCGCAGGCCAGTGTGCGGGTCGCCTCGATCGGCTCGCCCACACCCCGCTGCCAGCCAAAGCGCGCATTGGTGCCGCCGATGTCGGCAAGCAGCCGTGCACCCAGGGCGCCAGGGTCACGGGAGGCGGAGGCGTGGAGCGCGCGCATGGGGGCACCGGGCAAGCGGAAGTCGGAAGGATTGAAAGCGCTTTCAGGTCTTTTGGCTACAGGGTTCCCACTGAGCCGCATCCGGCTATGCTGGCCGCTCACGCGGTCACCCGCACAGGTCACCAGGGACTCAGGATGCACGAGCAGCAACTCCGGCACTGGATCGCGCAGGTCAGGTGCGGCCGGCTGCCGCGCCGCGACTTCATGGCCCGGCTCGCCGCGCTCGGCCTGGCCCCGGCCGTGGCGTCGGCACTGCTGCAGGGCACGGCCGTGCAGGCGCAGCCCACGCCGGCCTACAAGCCCACCCGCCGCGGCGGCGGTGGGCTGTTGCGCGTGCTGCTGTGGCAAGGGCCAACGCTCCTGAACCCACACTTCGCGACCGGTACCAAGGACGCCGATGGCGCGCGGGTCTTCTACGAGGCGCTGGCACGCTGGGACGTCGACGGCGAGTTGCGGCCGGTGCTGGCGGCCGAGATCCCCAGCCGCGCCAACGGGGGCGTCGCGGCCGATGGCCGGAGCGTCACCTGGCGGCTCAAGCGCGACGTCCGCTGGCACGACGGCCAGCCGTTCACCGCGGCCGACGTGCTGTTCAACGCCAGCTACGTCGGCGACCCGGAAGTCGGCGCCACGACCAGCGGCAACTTCAAGGACCTGCGCTTCGTCCAGGTCGACCGCCACACGGTGCGCGTCGAGTTCCCGCAGCCGACGCCGTTCTGGGCGTCGGCCTACTGCGTCACGTCGCTGATCCCCCGCCACATCTTTGCCGCGTTCACGGGGTCGAAGTCTCGTGACGCGCCCGCCAACCTGCGCCCGGTCGGCACCGGACCCTATCGCTTCGCTGACTTCAAGCCGGGCGACCTGCTGACCGGAACATTGAACGCCGACTACCACGCACCGAACCGGCCGCACTTCGACCGGCTCGAGATCAAGGGCGGCGGCGACGCGATCTCGGCCGCCCGCACGGTGTTGCAGACCGGCGAGTTCGACTTCGGCTGGAACCTGCAGGCCGAGGACGAACTGCTCAAGCGCATGGAAGCCGGCGGCAAGGGCCGGGTCGTGTTCGCGCCTGGCGGCACGATGGAATTCATCATGCTGAACTTCACCGATCCGGTGACCGAGGTCGACGGCGAACGTTCGCACGCCAGCACGCGTCACCCGCTGTTCCGCGACCCGGTCGTCCGGCAGGCGGTGGCGCTGTGCATCGACCGCAAGGGCATCCAGGACTTCATCTACGGCCGCACGGCGGTCAGCACACCCAACATCGTGCACAACCCGGCGCGCTTCCGCAGCCCGAACCTGAAGGCCGAGTTCGATCCCGACAAGGCCGCCGCGCTGCTCGAGGCTGCAGGCTGGAAGCGCGGCCCGGACGGCGTGCGCGAGAAGGCCGGCCGCAAGCTCAAGCTGCTGTTCCAGACCTCGGTCAACGGCGCTCGGCAGAAGACGCAGAGCGTCATCAAGGCAGCCTGCCAGAAGGCGGGCATCGAGCTTGAACTGAAGGCCGTCACCTCAGCCGCGTTCTTTTCAGCCGATGTCGCCAACCCCGACACCAACGGCCGCTTCCAGGCCGACATCCAGATGTACGCCAGCGGCATGGGGCAGCCCGACCCGGCCCGCTTCATGGACCGCTACGTCAGCTGGGAGATCGCGACCAAGGCCAACAAATGGCAAGGCCGCAACGCACTGCGCTGGCGCAACGACGAGTTCGACCGCCTGTACAGCGCCGCCGCGACCGAACTCGACCCCGTCAAGCGCGCGGCGATGTTCATCCGCATGAACGACCTGGTCTGCGGCGACGGCTACCTGATCCCGCTGATGTTCCGCTTCAACGTCAGCGCGGTCGCCAACCGCTTGGTCGCCCCACCGACCGGCTGGGACCTGGACATGAGCGGGCTGGCGGAGTGGTACCGCGAGACGGCGTGATCGCAGCGCTTCACCCATGGCCCACAGCCGGCAGCCATGGGCCGCCTGGCCGCCGTTCAGCCCGCAGCGTGCGCGTTCAGGCGGAACGCAGCCACCATCTCCCGCAGCTTCTGGGACTGGTCGGCCATGCTTTGCGCTGCTGCGGCACTCTGCTCCACCAGCGCCGCGTTCTGCTGGGTCGACTGATCGAGCTGTGACACCGAGTCGTTCACCAGCGCGATCCCGGAGCTTTGCTCCGAGGCCGAGGCCGAGATCTCGCTGATGATGTCGCTGACACGCTTCACGCTGGAGACGATCTCCGTCATGGTGTGGCCCGCCTCGCCCACCAGCTTCGAACCCGATTCGACCTTCTCGACGCTGCTGCCGATCAGGCTCTTGATCTCGCGCGCGGCCTCGGCGCTGCGTTGCGCCAGGCTGCGAACCTCGCTGGCCACGACGGCGAAGCCGCGCCCCTGCTCGCCGGCACGCGCGGCCTCGACCGCCGCATTGAGTGCCAGGATGTTGGTCTGGAAGGCGATGCCGTCGATGGTGCCGATGATGTCGCCGATGCGCTTGGAACTGGCGTTGATCTCGTCCATCGTCGTCACCACCTGACTCACGACGCTGCCGCCGCGCTCGGCCACCTGGCTGGCCGAGGCCGACAGCTGGTTGGCCGTGCGGGCCGAGTCAGCCGTCGACTTGACGGTTGTGGTCAGTTGCTCGATCGAACTGGCCGTCTGCTGCAAAGAGGCCGCGCCCTGCTCGGTGCGGTGGCTCAACTCCACGTTGCCTGCCGCGATCTCGGACGACGCGGTCGAGATGCTGCCGGTGGTTTCGCTGATCTCACGAATGATCTGCTGAAGGCGAGCCTGCATGCTCTGCAAGGCGACCAGCAGGCGGGATGTCTCATCACGCCCTGTGATTTGAATCGCCTCTGTCAAGTCGCCCTTGGCTATGCGCTCGGCCACCCGTTCCGCATACGCGATGGGCCGGACCAGCGAGCGTGTCAGGGCGACACCGAGCCCGGCGCCAATCAGCGCACTCAGCACCGTCAGCCCGGTCAGCCACATCAGCTGGGACTTCGCTTGTGCGGTCAAAGCCTCTCCATCGGCGCGGGCGCGGTTCACCTGGAACTCCGCGTGCCGGGCAGAGACCGCCAGGTAGTCCTTGGACACGGCTGCAAACCGGCCTGCACCCAGTGCGGTGGCGCCTGCCTGGTCGCCACCTTCGATGAGCTTGCGCACGGCGTCCCGCTCCGCCAACCACAACGCCCGGGCCGCGCCCAGTTCCTTGCCCAGCGCAAGACCCTCGACACGGGTCTCGATCTCGGCAAATCGCTTCTGAACCCGGGTCGTGTCGGTCGAGATCGCCAGCGCAGCCTCTTTGGTCGCATTGAAAAGCGCCGCATCGGGTGCAAGCGCCAGGCTGCCCCAGCGTGCCACGGCTTCGCGGATGTTGGCGTCCCAGCGTTGCGACAGTTCAATGCGCTCCATCTGGGCACCGGCGATGTCGGCCACGCGCTGCGAGACCGTGAGGAACTTGCTCACCGCCAGGCCGGAGACGGCCAGCATGCACGCCATCATGATCCCCAGAATCAGGGTCAGGCGGCGAGAGATCGCCATGTTGTTCAGCATACAAAACCGCTTTCAAATGGTGGGTTTGGCGGACGGCTTCGAATGAATCCTCCCTTGGGACAGGTATCGACGTTCTCGGGTCGAACTTGATGCAGCAAGCGGGTGTCCAAGGGCCAATCCGTCAACAAGTCTGACGGCCAGCGGAACCCTGCGGAACGCGATGATGGCCGCAGCGAGGTGGTGCAGAACCATGGCGCTGCGCGACCAGGAGAACCAGGTCACGCGGCCGGTGCCGACATCGTGCATGGCCGACACGATGCGCAGCTTGCCCTGGGCCACCAGGCTGCGCAGGATCTCGCTGCGCTCGGTCAGCAGGCCGGCCGCGTCGCGCGCGTTCTGGTCGGCGTCGGCCTGCACCAGCTTCTTGTTCTTCGAGCTGCGTGGGCCTTCGATGCCCTGCACCTTGATGACCGAGGGGCGGATGTTGGCGAGCGTGGCGGTGAGGTTGCCGAGCTTGGCATCGTCGACCGCGCTCTTGTTGCGGGCCCTCTGCAAGCTGATCTGGCGCAACCCACTGGCGAACCATCGGGAACAACATGGTTTGGACTCAACCAACGAAAGATGCATGTGACCCGCCAGACCTCGATAGCCAATGCAGGGCCGCCCTGCCTGGCACATGCCGCATACCGCGTTTGCGTGCAGGCGTTGCGCGCTGCAGTCTTGTTGGCGTGGGTTGCACCGGCAGCGGCCCAGGTGCCACTCGTCGGCTTTGACGATGTGGCCGATCACACAGACATTGCCGTGCGCTATCGGCCCCAAGGGGTTCTGCTGAGCTGCCTGAAGCGAGACGGCAGCGCCTGTGCAGGCACCGTGCAGGCCGCTGCGCCTGGCGGCAATCTGGGCAGCGCGCGATCGGGCACCCAGGTGGTGACCCTGTCCACCGCCAATCAGTCGTTTCGGCCGGCCTTCGATGAGTCCGACGGCTACCTGAAGATTCGCTTCCTCACTCCCGTGCGCAGCGTCACCATTCAGGCGCGGGCCTACAAGCCTTCGGTGGCCAGCAGCGGCAACAAGCCTTTCATGCAGGCGTTCAATGCGGCCAACCAGCATCTGGTCACGGTCGAGCTGCCGACGGTCACGGGCCATGGCGGCGACTGGCAGGCGCTGTCCATCAGCCGTACCGCAGCCGATATCCAGTACGTGGTGGTGTCTTCATATTCGGGGCGAACCGGCTCGGCGGTGTACGGGCTCTTCGATGACCTCTGGTTCGACCCCGTGCCCCTTCCGCAGTGGATGGCCTTGGCCGCCGGACATTCGTTTTCGCTGGCTTTGCGCACCGACGGGTCCTTGTGGAGTTGGGGTGCCAACGGCTTTGGCCAGCTGGGGCAAGGCAGCACCGCCACGGCTGACCATCCCGTGAAGGTGGGCATGGGAAGCTGGCGTGCCGTGTCGGGCGGCCTGGAGCACAGTCTGGGCATCCAGAGCGACGGCACACTTTGGGCCTGGGGATTCAATGGCAACGGCCAACTGGGCGATGGCAGCACCACGCAGCGCCTGAGCCCGGTGCGGGTGGGTACAGCCAGCGACTGGATGGCGGCACAAGCCGGCGGCGACCATTCTCTGGGCTTGCGGCGCGACATCATCACGCTGGCCGATCACGGAACGGTATGGAGCTGGGGTGGGAACGCCTGGGGTCAGCTGGGAGACGGCACGCAAGTCAGGCGCTTGTCGCCCAAGGTGGTGGCCGACCTTCTGCCGATGCTGGCGGTGCATGCCGGCGAAGGCTATTCAATGGCTCTTGAAGGCAGATCGCACTACGCGTACACCTGGGGCGCCAACGCCATGGGTCAGCTGGGAGTGGGTGACACCCAGCCCCGGTTGGAGCCGAGCAAGCTGAACACCAGCCGTCTGTTGGGGCCGGTGTCGACCGGCACGGCTCATGGGGTGGCCGTGCAGCAAGGCCCCGACACACTGGGCACCTGGGGCTTGAACAGTCATGGCCAGCTGGGCACCGGCACCAATGCCCCCATCACCGGGCCGGTGACGGTGCCCGGCGCCTGGCTCACCGTGGCCGCCGGTGGCCTGCACACGCTGGGAATTCAGCGCGACGGCTCCCTATGGGCATGGGGTCGCAACAACGCCGGCCAGCTCGGCGATGGCAGCAAGACCGATCGGTGGTTGCCCACCCGCATCGGCACCAGCACCCGCTGGGTCGCAGTAGCGGCAGGCTTCGCGCATTCGCTGGCGCTGCAGGACGATGGTTCGATCTGGGCCTGGGGGTCCAACGATCAGGCCCAGCTGGGTACGCGCGACCGCGTCTCAGTCTCAATGCCGCAGCGCGTGGCCGCCCTGCGGGTCGACGTGATGGGCGCACCGCATGGCAGCGTCAGCCCCGTGGGTCCGCTGGCAGCCGCTTACGGCGAAGCGCTGCAGTTCCAGGTCCAGGCCGATGCTGGCCACGCGGCCCAGGTCAGCGGCTGTGGCGGCTCCTTGGCAGGCGGGCGTTACACCACGGCGCCGATCAGCAGTGATTGCACGGTGCGGGCTGAATTCCAGGCGCTGAAGCTGCCCAACCTCACCGTGGCCAGCTTCGGCGTTCCGCGCCGGGTGGTGGCTGGACAGACGGTGACGCTGACCTACACCGTGACCAACCTCGGCGACGCCGATGCCGCAGCCAGCAGCACCTGCCTGTCGACCGTGAGGGCTGGAAGCAGGATCGCACGTCCCGCCTCGTTGGGCTGCAGAGCCCAGGCTGGGCTGGCCGCTGGCGCCAGCCAAGCGGCGACGAGCAAGGTGCAGCTGCCGAGCCGGATGGCTGGCGGCCAGTGGACCGTGACCGTGCGTGCCGACGCTGCCGGAAAGGTCACCGAGAGCGAAGAAAACGACAACACCGCGTCAAGGACCTTGCAGCTGATCGCGCCTTGAAGGCCGGTGGTGCAGGCCGCGCTGGGGCCATCCCTCAGCGTCGACTCGGCGGGTTGGACTTCGTCCCGCCCGGCGCACAGCGCCGCTGCCGGTGGCCTCTGTGAGGGCGCGGCGCGATCCGCGGATCCGGGGGCATCAGGGACCGTGCGGCGGGGGCCGCGCAACCGCGACAGATTTGGCACTTGGTTTGCTCTCCTTGACCGGCCGCAACGGTCGCTGACAACACTTGCGATTGGCACGAGCCTTGACTCCGGCACGGATTGGTGAAATCGCCAGAACCGATCCATGGCTTCCCTCGTGCGACACGTCCCGGACCCTCGCCCTGCTCTTGCCTCATCCTGTACCCGGCAACCCCCGCTCCCGGCGTTGTGGGTCACCCTCGCCGTGCTCGCCGGCTGTGGAGGCGGTGGCGGTGCGGGCAGCACGGCCGAGCCCGCAGCTGCGCCACCCCCAGCGATGGCGAACACACCTGCTCCAGCACCTGCTCCAGCATCTGCACCGGCGCCTGCTCCCGCACCGGCGCCAGCACCCACCCCTGCTCCCGCCCCGAGCCCTGCGGTCAAGGTTGCTGAGCGTGCCGTCGCGCCTTGGTGGGTGCCCACACGGGTTGACGCCTTGAGTTTCACTTCGCGCGTGGGCCTGGGCACCGCGTGGGGTGACTACTTCGAGAACAGCCAGGACCCGACCTACGTGTTGGGGGACGGACAGACGCAGGAGCTGGACAACGCATCGAACGGCAACCACGCCAGCTACGGCCCGCTGGACCTGGGCGACGGCGTCGAAAGCGTGATGTTGCGCATGTCGGTGCCCTCGGGCAGCAGCGAGGTCGAGGTCCGCCTGGGCTCGGTGACGGGCACGCTGCTGGGTCGGTGCACCGTCCCCAACACGGGCGGCACCGGCCAGTACCGCACCATCGGCTGCGCGGTGGATCCGAGCCTGGCAAAGGGCCGCGACAAGACCCTGGTCTTCCGCTTCAACGGCAGCAATGCGGGGGCCCGTTTCAACTGGTTCGGGTTCTGGGCGCGCGGGACGATGCAAGCGATCGACACGATGCACAAGGCGCAGTCGAGCAGCTTCATCAACAGCCCCTCGCCCAACACCCTGCAGGCCGGCACCGACGTCCGCACGCGCGCGCTCCTGCCGCCCGCCAACCTGCCCTTGAGCCGGGACTATGGGAGTTGGTCGCCCAGCCAACCGGGCGACTGCCCCAAGTGGCTGCACGACACCTACTGGGTGGCTGGCGAAGACGGCAAGGTCTACGCCACCTGGCACCCGGCCGTCGACTTTGACCCCGATACGGGCCAGTACTGCACCTTCGGCCACGAGCATGGCAGCGATCCGCGTGGATCCAAGGTGTTCGCGGTCGCCGGCATGCCGCCCTTTGGTTATGTGAACGAGTTGCACGAGCCCGCCAACACGGCGCTGCAACGGCGCGAGGACCACTTTGGCCACAAGGTGCTGGTGGCGAATGACTTCGTGTTCTACGACGCCAAGAACCCGAGCCAGACCAAGGTCTGCAACCTGCTGGTGAAGATCCACGTCGGCACGCACTCGCCAGACGCGCTCACCAACACCGCGCACGAGATCCACAAGGTTGGGCAGTGCGCGGGCTTGGAACCGTTCAGCACCAAATACTTCTCCCTGTTCGGGGCGCCCGGCGGCTTCAAGGAGGCCGAGGCCGAAGGCTGCAACCGCAGCGTCGACCCGGGCGTACCGGCCAGCCCGTCGAACCAGCCGGTCGACGGCGTGCACCGCGCCATTCCCACGCGCGACTGCTTTCTGCGCGGCACGCGCGAGGAACAGTTGCGCACCGTCGGGAACCGGACCATCGAGTTCTGGCTCACCAACTTCTTCGGCGGCAACTTCTACTACACGATCGCCAACCCCTCCCGCCTTTTCGACGCGGCGGGCACCAACAAGATCGCCCGCATGGTGGACCTCTGCTACGAAGCCGGCCACCCCTTGGCCAGCACCTTGCGCTGCCAGGAAACGGTGGCCGCCTCGCCCAACCGCGTCCCCTGGAATGACCCACGCTCCAGCTTCCGCGGCACGCAGCACACCAACTCCCATTTCTCCGGCTTCGAGTTCGGCAACTCGGCCACCAACGTGGTCTACACCAATGCCTGGGGCCAACGGGCCCGCGCCACGCCCGACCCGGCCACGGGCGTCACGGTCAAGCAGCGGGTGCCCAAGGTGGGCTTTCACTACAAGGTCGACGGGCAGGAAAGCCGGGTGCCGAACGTCGACCATTCATCGGGCGGGCGCAACGGCGTGAGGCCCCCGAACTGAACACCGCGCCACACCCCAACCGCCGCCGGCTGCTGGGCCTGCTACCGGCCGCTTGGCTGGTCGCGGCGGCCCCTGCCTTTGCGAGGCCGCCGCGCGCTGGGTTCATGGCCACGTTCCAGGTGCCTGGCGCCTTGGGCGTGGCCTTTGCGTTCCAGGACGCTGACCACTTCAGCCTGACCCCCACGGTGGGTTCCGCCACCACCCTGGTGGTGGCGCGCCGCATCTACCTGCATGTGCCGCCCTCGCTGGCCAATGCAGGTCGCGGACAGCTGCTTTGGGTGGGCGACCTGGCGCGCATCCCCGCCCGCGACGGGCCACGGCCCGCGCTGCCCCTGCACGCCACACGCCTGACGCCAGCCGAGCGCGCGGGCTGGCAGTTCGCATCGCCGGTGCACGACGTCGACACCGTGCTGGCTGGCCAGCCGGTCCGGCTGACGGTGGTGCGCGACGAGCGCCTGGCGACCGCGCAGTGGCTGGTGGACCGCACCTTGCGCGCCGCGATGGAGATGAGCCTGTGCGGCGACGGCATCAGCCGCCTGCTCGAGACCTGGGACCCACGTTTGACCGGCCCGGGCCACGCCGTGGTCGCGGCGTCCGGCGGGATCCGGCTGCAGGCGGCACCGGCGGCGTTGCCGGCGCGCATCGCCCTGCCGCCAGACCTGCGCGTGGAGGACTACCGCGTGGCGCGCCGGGCTTGACGGAACAGCCGCATCACCGGCCCGTCGAGCCTTGCCCGCGAGCTGACGGTGCCGTCACGGCTTCAAGCCCAGGCCGCCACATCGTGCTGTGGCAGTTGCAACGTCACCCTCAAGCCGGGCGGAGGGACAGCAGGCATCAGCTGCAGTCATGCACCGAGCAGTTCGGACACCCGCTGAACGATGGCCAGCCCCAACCCGCTGCCCACTTCATCGCCGGTGTGCAAGCGGAGAAACGGCTGCACAACGCTCTCGCGTTCTGCATCACTGAGCCCTGGGCCGGCGGGCTGTAACGCAAGGCGTTGTCCAGCAGGTTGCGCAACGCAATGTGCAGCAGCGCTCCGTGACTGATGACCTGTGCATCTGGCAGGTTTGCCTGCAGAGACAGGCCCCGCCGTGCTGCCAGGCCAGCACAGGCCTGCAGCAGCTCTTCACCCAGCGCGGCCAACACGACTGACTGTCGGGGCAGCGCCGGGCGCAAGCTGTCCATGCGGGCCAGCTCCAGTAGCTGTTCCGCCACGCGAGTGCTGCGGTCAATGCCTTGCTGCAGACGCTTGAGAGCGGCCTGCTGATCGTCCCCGGGCTGCGCGCGCAAAGCCACCTGGGCTTGCAGCCTGAGCGCCGCCAATGGGGTGCGGAGTTCGTATGCGGCGTCTGCCACGAAGCGTTGCTGCGCCACTCTGGCCGCTTCGGCACGTTCGAGCACGCTGTTGAAGGCCAACACCAGCGGCTGCACCTCACTGGGCAGCCCTTCGGACTTGAGCGCGCTCGCATCCTGTGCATCGCGGGCCTCGACTTGCTGGCGAAGGTTCTTCAGCGGGCGTGCAGTCCACAGCAGCGCCGCAGTCAGGAAGACGGACAGTGCGGCCAATTGAATGCCCAGGCCGATCAGGACGTTGATGGCCATGCCCCTAACCTCGCTTCTGCGCAGACTGAGATGGTTGCCTGTCTGCACCTGAATGGCATTGCTTTCGTCGTTCAGCGAGTAGCTGCGTCAGGTTCTGCCGTTCACGGTGTGGCTGTGAAAGCCGGGCTCGAAACTCGGGTTCATCGGTTCGGTTGGTGCGGTTTCGGTGCGGCTGACCAAGCGGCGATCCCGCGTCCACAGCGGGTAGTTGAACTCGGGCCCGTCGACACCCACGGGCAATCTGAAGTTGCCCGTTGAGTTCTGGTCGGCGATGCCCTTTGGGCCCAGCCAAACCAGCACGCATGCGCCGATCCCCGAGACGAGAGCACGCCCCTGAAACGAATCCCACCAGCGCGCCTTCATGGCGCAGCGGACTCCACGCAATAGCCCTGACCGCGCCGGGTGCGGATGAAGTCCTTGCCCAGCTTGCGCCTGAGCTGGCTCACGTACACCTCGATGACGTTGCTGTCCACCTCGCTGCCCCAGTCGAACAGTGCGCTTTCCAGATCGCCCCGCGACACGACACGCCCCGCTCGCTCCATCAGCACGCGCAGCAACATGAACTCGCGGGCTGTCAGCTCAACGCCTTGGCCTTCCAGCAGGCAGCGTTTGGCCGCCACGTCGAGCTGAACTTCGCCCACCATGAGGCAGGTACCCGGGGTCAGACCTTGGCTGCGACGCACCACGGCGCGAATCCGCGCGGACAGCTCATCCAGGTCGAAGGGCTTGAGCAGGTAGTCGTCGGCACCCGCATCGAGACCTGTCACGCGCTGCGCGATACCGTCGCGTGCGGTGATGATCAGAACCGGCGTCGTCTGGCCGCCTTTGCGCAATTGGCGCAACATCATGAGCCCATCGCCGCGTGGCAGCCCCAGGTCGAGCAAGATGGCTTCGTACGCGTGGGTATGCGCGGCAGCAAGCCCTTGCTCGGCATCGCGCACCCAATCGACCGCATAGCCGTCCTGCCGCAGTCCGATCATGACCGACTCGCCCAGCATTCGATCGTCTTCCACCAGCAGCAGCCGCACGCACCCTCCTGACCGAGGCGATTGAAACGCAAGCAAGAAGCTCAAGGCGTCCAGCAGCCGGTGGCGCAAAGGCGTTCTGACGGCTGCACGACCGGCAGGCGGCGACGCTCAGAAGCGGTAGGACACCGAGACCGAAGCACTGGTGTCGTTCTTGGTCTTGAACAACGGGCTCTTTTTTGCATCGCCAAGTTGCTGCATCCGCCCGACACTCGCCGAGGCGGACCATTGCTTATCAATCTCCCAGTTGAGGCCAAGACTCACGGTGGACTCCATCAACCCGGCCTTGGGCGTGAAGACCGGGTTGCCCGAGCGCAAGGACTGTGCCGATGTGACGCCGAAGAAGGTTTGCATGTGCTTGCGATCGGCATACGTGGCTCCGACCTCGACAGACCCGCTCACAGGCCCCCAGACCGGGAAGCCGACACCCGCGCCGAACGCGGCCGTCAGGCCCTGTTCGCTGCGCGTGGGCTTGAGCAAGACGGCATTGAGGTTCACCAGACCGTCCAAGGGGGCGGCACCAATGCCCAGCAGCAACAGGCCACTGCTTTGGACTCTGCCCATTCCCACCAAACGCGGGTTGTCCTTCTTGTCGCCGGCCTTGCTTTCCTTTCGGCCAGGCTGGAAGGCCAAGGCAGCAAACGCTGAGAAGAGGTCGGTCTTCCACAGCTCGTAGCCGATGCCTTGCGACGTGGACGCGAAGAAGCGACCGCTGCGGTAGTCAAGGCCGAACAGAGGTGAAACCTCCGGCTTGTCGGTGCTTTCGCCCGTAGCGGAGCTGCGCGAGCGTTCCACTCCAAGGGTGACTGTGAGGCCGTCCTCGGATTTCTCGTCGGCAAGGCTGGCGCTGGCGGCGACCGTCAGCAAGACGGCTGCAAGCAAAGGATGACGTTTCATACTGACTCCTGATGGGTTGTCGAACGGTTGGGGGGAAAGGTTTTCAAGACCCACGCGCGATGCATGGATGTCTGGGTTTGGGGGACGGGTTGCAGAGCCCTGGTGCCGGGACGATCACGAAAAGGCCCCGTAGGCTTGCTGCAGCAGCAATGCGCTCTTGAGGCGCTGGGCCTGGGCTGCCAGTTCTGCGGCTTCCTGCAGCAGCAAGCGGATCTCGGCGTCGCGCACTTCGCGCGCAGACAGGCGGCCCGCCACCTGGGCCCGCTGTTGACGTTCGACCAGGCTGCGAAGCTGTTGGGTGCGTTGGGCGGCCAAGCGCGCTTTCTCGGCCGCTTCTTCCTGCTGCACCCACTGTGTCGCCACCTGTTGCAAGGCGCCCAGCACGCTGCTGCGGTAGTCAAGACCTTGGAGGTCGGACTGCGCTTGCGCCTGCGTTGCCGCAGCGCGGATCCGGCCCGCATCCAGCAGAGGGATGCTGGCGCGAATCCCGACCAACCAGGTGCCGGCATCGTCGCGCAGGAATCGTTTCAGTGTGTCGGCCGTCCAGCCGCCACTGGCGCTGAGGCCGATCTTCGGGAAGCGCTCGAGCCGGGCGAGTTGGCTGTCTTCATGCGCGGCCTGCCAGCGCTGCCAAGCCGCCTGCACATCGGCGCGCCGTGCCAGCACGCGGGTCGGATCCGCCGCACCCTGCAGGGTCTCCTGGCGCAAGAGAGCCGCGTTCACGGGCTGCAGCCGCACGGCTGCCGGCTCCTGACCGGTGAGCAGCGCGATCTGGTGCTTCGCAAGCTCACCCGCGTGCAGAGCATCCCTTCGGGCTTGCTGCTGGGTCAGGACCGCAAGCTCGGCGTCCTCCAGATCGGCAGGCGTGGCCAGGCCGGCCGCCTGCCGCAACGCCAGGCTGCGCCGGTCGGCTTCGGTCAAGGCCAACAGATGGGCGGCGATGCTGGCCTGTGCTTCGGCCTGGGCCAACTGAAGGTAGGCCTGTATCAACGCGGCCCGGACCGCGCCTCGGGTGCCGACCACGTCCAGGCGCGCCGCCGCTTCCTGGGCTTTGGCGCTCGCACGGGCCACTGCGTTGCGGCCGAACGGGTCCGGGTCCCAGCTGGCTGTGGCGTCCGAGCCCAGCCTGTTGAGCGTCAAGCGCCCCTCGACGGGCGTGTCGCTGCCCGGCGGGCGCCGCGCGTTGCGCACCCGGTCCATCGAGGACTGCAGCGTCAGTTGGGGTCGGGCAGCGGCCTCCACGCCCGCGACCTGGGCTCGCGCCTGGCTCAGGCGCGCCGCAGCGCGCTGGGCATCCAGCCCTTCGGCATCGGCCAGGGCCAGCAGTTGCTGCAACTGAGGGTCGGCAAGCTGCTGCCACCAGGCGGTCTGCAACTCGGGTTCGACAACGGTCTGCGGTGCGACCGCTTTGGGTGTGTAGGCCTGCGGTCCAGCCGGTGGCGGCCCGAGCTGAACGCAGCCCCCCAGCATCACCAACAGCAAGACAGGCAGCCAGCGCGTGCGCATCTCAGGCCCCTGCCTTGGCACGGGGGAAGCGCACGATGACGCGTTGGCCGATGCGCAGCGAGCCGACCTCCAAGCCCAACACCACCTCGGCCACCCGAACGTCCTGGCGTTCGGCAGGGTCGTCACCGGCTGGGCGCTGACCCACCACCGGTGCGATGCGCAGGATCTTCGCCGGGATCGACTTCCCTTCCTCGGATTCAAGCTCGACTTGCGCAGCCTGCCCGATCCGAAGCTGTTGAAGCCAACGTTCTTCGACGTCGGCGCGCACGATGAAGGGCGCATCGGGTGCAAACAGGAACAAGGGCGTGACGGTGGCGATCGAAACCCCGTCGCCCGGCCGGGCGGACCGGCGCACGATGGTGCCCGCCATGGGGGCACGCACGCGCCGCTGCTCGATCTCCTCCAGAGCCACCTGCTCGCGGCGCTCGCTCAAGCGCACGGCGGCCTGTGCGGCGGCCAGTTCGGCTTGCAACAGCGCAACCTGGTCGCGCGCCACGTCCAGCTCCTGCTCGCTCACGCTGTCTCCCGCCATGGGCTGCAAGCGCTTCAACTCACGCTCTGCGCTGCCCAGTCGCAAGCTCAGTGGCGGCAATTGGCTGCGAGCCTGATCGGTTTCCGCACGGGCGACGTCGAGCGAGCGCTGCGATGGGGCATCACTGACCACGGCCAGCAACTGACCGCGAACCACCCGATCACCCTCTTCCACCAAGACGCGCTCGATGACGCCCTCGCGCTGTGCAGCCAGGCGCACCAGGCCGCCTTCGACATCGATGCGCCCTTTGGCGCTGGCTGCAAATGCGCTGGGTGCCGTGGGTGCCGAGGCAGTCTCCGGCTCGTCTGTGCAGCCGCCAAGCAGTGCAGCAGACAGGACCAGAATGGCCCAAGGCGCGACGCGCTCAGGATGCTTCAGTCTCTGCATGTTCTTGGGTACTGAGAGGCATGTTGGGTCGACTGTCGGAGATCACGGCGCCGTCTTCGAGCGTGATCACGCGGTCGGCGTAGGCAAGTAGGCGGGGGTCGTGGGTCACGCCCAGCACCGTGCAGTTCTGCTGCCGCGCATGGCTGCGCAGCAAATCGGTCACCCGTTGGCCGTTGTGGCTGTCCAGGGCAGACGTCGGTTCATCGACAAACACCAGCTCGGGTTGCTTGACCATGGCGCGAGCGATCGCAACGCGCTGCTTCTCGCCACCCGACAGCGAGGCGGGCAACAACTGCCCGCGCCCTGACAGCCCGACCGCATCGAGTGCGGCCAAGGCGCGCTGATGCGCTTCGCGGTCGGGGACGCCCTGGTACTGCAGCGGCAAGATCACGTTGTCCAAGGCAGTCAGGCTGCTGAACAGGTTGAAGCCCTGGAAAACAAAGCCACAGTGCGCCAAGCGGAAGGCGTCGAGGTGCTTCTTGCTCAAGCTCCACAGGCTTGTACCCAGGGCGTGCACCTGCCCCTCGTCCGGCTGACTCAGACCAGACACCATGCTCAAAAAGGTGCTCTTGCCCGAGCCGGAGGGCCCGACGATGAGCGTCAACTCGCCCGGCAGGATGTCCAGGCTGCAAGGTTGGACCACTTGCAGCCACTGGTTGCCGTTCAGATAGCGCTTGCAGACACCCCGGACACACAGGGTCGGCTCCGCGCCGGATGCGTGCGTCATCGCAGCAGCCCCGCCGGATCGGCCTTGAACAAGGGCTTGATGGCGAGCAAGCCCGACACGGCGGTGATCACCAGGATCAGCGCCCCAGTGCCAATCACGGCCTCCGGCGACAACACCATGGCGACGTCCACGCTGCGTGCCAGTGTGAGCACACCGGCAGCGGCCACCGCGGTCAGCACCACGCTGAGGCCTCCGATCCAGAACGACAGCTCCAGCACGACCTTGCTGAGCGCCTGGGTGGACACGCCGATCGCACGCATGGCCGCGAATTCCTTGATCGAGGCCTGGATGGCAGCGCTCAGGGTCTGGCTGGTGATCACCACGCCCACCACCAAGGCCAGCAGCACGCCAAAGGCCGCACCGACGCCCAAACCGGTCTCCAACAACCAGTAGATCTGAGAGGTCTTCGAGAACTCGTCAGCGACATAGGTCTGCCAACGCGGTTTGGGACCAGGTTCCCCCACGGATCGAGCCACCGCCTGCACATCCGCACCGGGGCGCAGGCGCAGCAGCCAGAAGTGCGCTTCGTCGCGCCGCAAGGACGGGTCGAACCGCCGAGCCGTTGACCAGGAGGCCAAAAGCGTCAGTCCGCCGACACCGCGCAGTCCGCCCGGCAGCACACCGGCGATGTGCGCCTTCTTGCCATTGATCTCGACTTGCATGCCCACCGAGCCACCGACCTTGTCAAGGTCGGCCCGGTCGATCAGCAAGGCGCCGGGTTCGTCCAGCAGCGCGCGCTGAGCGCCCGTGAGCAGCCGTGAGAACGCCATGGCATTCGGCGCGGTGTCGATCACATGGACCGCCGCGAACATGGCAACGCCATCGAGCCGGCGCAGGTCGCCGCCGGTCAGCGCGTAGGGCTCGACCTGTTCCACGTCGGGGTGGATAAGGGCCAAGGAGGGCGCATGCACGGTCATCTGCCGGCTCACGTCCACGCTGGTCAGGTTTGGGAAACCCAGCCACAGCGGCGCGCTGGACCGATCTAGCGGAACCGTGACCGACGCAAACAGGCCCTGCAGCAAACCCAACTGCACCAACATCAGCAAGCCGGCGAATGTGACGGACAGCAGGGCCGCCACATAGCGGCGTGTCTCTCGGCGCAACGTTGAGCGAGCGATCGAGACCGGCACGGACTGCCCTCAGCTGCAGGACTTGAAGTCTTTGGCTGGGACCAGGACCAAGGTGTCGCTGACCAAGCCGCCCAGGGCACTGACCACGAGTTCCAACTCGCCGCTCTTCTTGCCGGGCTGCACTTTCGCGCGGTAGCGCTTGTTGGTCTCGGGGTCCAGCGCCTCACCCACCCAGTGGGCGCCCTTGGGCTTGAGGCCCTTCAGCACCTCCAGACCACAAGGCGGTGGCACCTCGCCGGGTTCCGGCTTGGGCGGCAAGCCGCGCACCCGGGCGCAGACGGCATCGCCGCACGGCACGAACTCGATGACGCTTGCGTCGTCGATGAACTGCCAATGGCCAGTCAACTGAAGACTGGGCGTTTGGGTCGACGCTGGGGTGTTTGCAAGAAACAAGCAGCCCGCGACCCCAAGAGCTGTGAGAGTTCGCATGGGCGCACACTCTGCCGCCGCTACCTTTGGCGAACCTTAGGACCGCGAAGTCGGCACGGCCGCTGCATCTGCGCGCTGGCCGAAGACAGGCTTATCGCAAAGGCTTTACCGGGAGACAGGTCGAGGATGAATGCGCAACGTCAACCCACAGGGCCAGGACGGGCGACGATTCAAGGCAAACGCGCCCGCACCAGCCTTTCGATGAACGCGCTGCGCTGCTGCTTCTGGCTGGCCGTTCCCTGGCGGGACAGCACCGATTCAGCCACCTCGTAGCTGTAGAGGAAAAACGCGCGCATGGCGGCCTCGTGGTCGTCGAAGCCGAGCGCCTTGAAGATCTGCTCGTGGTAGGCCAGCCGTGCGGCGTCGCCATCGTCCACCGCCTGGCGCGCCATCGCATCGCGTCGTGCCCAGGCGCGGATGGCCAGTTCGATGCGCGCTGCACGCGCCGCTGCGCGGCCGCGAAAAGGCAGCGAGATCACGTCGCGCAGTTGCTGCAGCGGATCGTCGGTGTGCGCCGTCTCCAGCCTCCGCGTGAGCTGCCGGGTGGTGGCCTCGCTCCAGCTTTGCAGCACGCGGCGCAGCAGATCCTGCCGGTCACGGAAGTGCCAGTAGAAGCTGCCGCGCGTGACGTTCAGTTTGGTGGCCAGCAGGTCGACCTTCACGTGGTCGATGCCCTCATCCACCAAGACCTCCGTGGCGGCGGCGATCCAGTGTTCGGGCACCAGCGTGCTGCGGGTGTCCGTCGCAACCGGCGAGACGCCGGGAGCGGCAGCCTGACTGCGCTTGCGGCGCGCAGGCACCGGGGCAGGCGGTGTGGACATGGGGGTGGTGGGGATGGGCATGGGCGTGGACGCCATTCTGCGGTCACCGCTTCACGACGACTGTTCGACCATTCAGACGCCGGAGCAAAGCATACATCACTGTATGGTGATTGGTGTTTTCCCCAGCAGGTTTTATTGGAGCCGTGGATACGATTCGCCACCCAACACATACAGATGTGTATGGAAAAGAGCAACGCCCGTGAAAGCGCCCGATGACCGACGCCTTCTTTGAAAACGTCCGCCTGCTGGCACCCCGGCAGACGCAACACGTCAGCCTCGGCGAAGGCGCTTTTGTCCTGAACCATCCCGAGCCGCTGCGCCCGTACGCACGCTGTGTGGGCGAGTGGCTGGAACAGTGGGCGCGGCTCACGCCGCAGGCGCCGGCCTTTGCCGAACCGCTGCCGGCAGGCAGCGACCCAGAGGACCGCGGCTGGCGCACCGTCAGCTATGCCGAACTGCGGCGACAAGTGGGCCAGGTGGCGCAAAGCCTGCTGAACCTGAACCTCGCAGCCCACAAGCCCGTCGTGGTGCTGAGCGACAACTCGCTCGACCACCTGGTGCTGTTGCTGGCTGGCATGCACATCGGCCGCGCGGTTTGCACCGTCTCCAGTGCCTACTGCCGGCTCGCGGGCCGGGACTTCAGCCGCATCCACGGCATTCTTGAAGCGCTGGACCCGGCACTGGTGTACGCCAGCGACGCCAAGGTCTATGGGCCGGCCGTGCACGGCGCGCCGATGCAGGCGGTGGTGGTCTTCGGCCAAGGCGCCGAGACACACCCGGGTGCGTTGGGGTTTGCGCAGTTGCAGACCGGCACCGAAACCGCGGCCGTGATGCAGGCCTTTGCCGCCATTACCCCTGACACGCACGCCAAGTACCTGCTCACCAGCGGCAGCACCGGCCACCCCAAGGTGGTGATCAACACCCACCGCATGCTGTGCGCCAACCAGCAGATGCTGGCGCAGACCCTGCCCTTTCTGGAAACCGAAAGGCCGGTTCTGCTGGACTGGCTGCCCTGGAGCCACACCTTCGGCGGCAACCACAACACCAACATGGTGCTGCGCAACGGGGGCTGCATGTACATCGACGACGGCCGCCCGATGCCCGGCCTGGTGGACAAGACCCTGAGCCACCTGCGCAGCGTGCAGCCCACGGTGTACTTCAACGTGCCGCGAGGCTACGAAATGATGCTGCCGGCGCTGGAGCAGGACCTGGAACTGGCGCGCCGTTTCCTGGGCGGCCTGCGCATGATGTTCTACGCCGGGGCCGGCATGCCACCGTCGACCTGGCAGCGCCTGCTGGCGGTGGCGCAGCAGGTGCGCACCGAGCCGCTGTGGATGACCACGTCCTGGGGCAGCACCGAAACCGCACCGGCCAACACCTTCGTGAACTGGCACATCAGCGAGCCCGGCGTCATCGGCCTGCCGATGCCTGGCGTGAGCCTGAAGTTCGTGCCCAACGGCGGCAAGCTGGAGATGCGCGTCAAGGGCGAACACATCTTCCCCGGCTACCGAAACAACGAGCAGGCCACGCAGGCGGCATTTGACGAAGACGGCTACTACTGCATTGGTGACGCCGGGTACCTGCAGAACGTCGACAACCCGCTGCAGGGCGTGGTGTTCAACGGCCGCGTGGCCGAGGACTTCAAGCTCACCAGCGGCACCTGGGTCAGCGTGGGCACGCTGCGCGTGCGCGTGGTGTCGGCGCTGGCGCCTTACGTGCAGGACGTGGTCATCACCGGCCACGACCGAAGCGAGATCGGCGCTCTCGTGTTCCTGACCGAGGCCGCGCGCGGGCTGGGTGCCGAGCAAGTGGCCCGGCACCTCCGGCAGGGCCTGCGCAGCCTGAAGGCCGACGGCGGCGGTTCGTCACAAACGCCCACCCGTCTGCTGCCCTTGCCCGACAGCCCGAACGCGGGCGAAGGCGAAATCACCGACAAGGGCTACGTCAACCAGCGCATGGTTCTGTCGCGCCGCGCGGCCGACGTGCAGGCCCTGTACGCCACCGGCGCCAGCGGCGAGCCGACCGACACACGCGTCATCACCCTTTGAACAAGCAGCTCGAAAGCGAACATGGCCCTGCAACTTGAACCTTTCGTCGCGACCGGCGCGCTCGGCAACCTGCACATGCTGGTGCTGCAACGGGCCGGGGAGGTTCTGCACATCCGCTTGAACCGGCCGACCAAGCGCAACTCCATCAGCGACGAACTGCTGGCGCAGCTGCACACCGTGTTCGTGAACATGCCCAAGGCCATCAAGGCGGCCATCGTCAGTGGCGAGGGCCAGCACTTCTGCGCCGGGCTGGACCTGAGCGAGGTCAGCGAGCGCAACGTGTTCGAGGGCATGCAGCATTCACGTTCCTGGCACGCCTGCTTCGACGCCATCCAGTTCGGCCCGGTGCCGGTGGTGGCCGTGCTGCACGGCGCGACCGTGGGTGGCGGGCTGGAGCTGGCGTCTTCAGCCCACCTGCGCGTGGCCGAAGACAGCAGCTTCTACGGCCTGCCCGAAGGCACCCGCGGCATCTTTGTGGGCGGCGGTGGCTCGGTGCGCATCAGCCGCCTGATCGGCGTGAGCCGCATGACCGACATGATGCTCACCGGGCGCGTGTTCGACGCCGACGAAGGCCAGACCATGGGCTTGAGCAACTACCGCGTCGCCGACGGCCAGGGCGTGGCCAAGGCGCTGGAGCTTGCAACCCGGATTGCCACCAACGCGCCACTGAGCAACTACGCCATCACCCAGGCGCTGCCGCGCATCGCCGACCTGTCGGCCAGCGACGGCCTGTTCCTGGAGTCGCTGATCAGCAGCATCGCGCAAGGCGACGAAGCCGCCAAGCAGCGCGTGCGCGCCTTCCTCGAAGGCCGCGCCAACAAGGTGGCCAAATCATGAGCCTGGGTGCACTCGACGGCCCCAAGGGCCAGTTCCAACGCTTCGAGGACGTGTTCATCCTCGACGGCCTGCGCACCCCCATGGTCGACTACATGGGCGCCTTCGCCGACGCCAACCCCATCGACCTCGGCATCAAGGCCGCGCGCAGCCTGCTCGCGCGCGCCGGTGTCGCGGCAGCCGATGTGGATTCGGTCATCACGGGCAACATGGCGCCCGGCGGCTTCGACCAGTTCTACGTGGCGCGCCACATCGGCCTGTACGCCGGCGTGCCGCAGGAGGTGCCGGCGCTGAACGTGCAGCGCATCTGCGGCACCGGGTTTGAACTGTTCCGCCAGGCCGGCGAACAGGTGATGGCCGGCTGCGCCAGCGTGGCGCTGCTGGTGGGCACCGAGAGCATGACGCGCAACCCCATCGCCGCCTTTGACCACCGCGGCGGCTTCAGGCTGGGCGCGCCCATCGGCTTCAAGGACTTCATGTGGGAAGCCCTGGGCGACAGCGCCGCCGGCATCAACATGATCCAGACGGCCGAGAACCTGGCCCGCCAGTACGGCATCTCGCGCGCGGATGTCGACGCCTTTGCCGCGACGTCCTTTGCCCGTGCCGTGGCCGCGCAGTCGGCGGGCTGGTTTGAGGACGAAGTGGTGGCCGTTGAAGATCAGACCTTCGAGCTGCCCGGCTACAAGCCCCGTCACCTGCGCCTGGCCGGAAAGGCCACCGTGGCCGACAAGGACACCCACCCCCGTCCCACGCCGGTGGAGGTGCTGGCCAAGCTGCGCACCGTGTTCAAGGACGGCGTGCAGACCGGCGGCAACAGCTCGGCGTTGACCGACGCCGCCGCCGCCGCCCTGGTGGCGGCAGGCGGCGCGGCGAAGGCCTGGCGCCAGGCCACCGGCCGCGCGCCGCTGGCCCGCCTGGCCGCCGCCGCCGTGGTCGGCGTGCCGCCTGAAATCATGGGCATCGGTCCGGCGCCGGCCATCCGGCTGCTGCTGCAGCGCAGCGGGCTGCAGCTGTCTGACGTGGCGCGATTCGAGATCAACGAAGCCCAGGGCGCGCAGACGCTGGCCGTGGGCCGCGAACTGGGCCTGGACATGAACCGCCTGAACGTGAAGGGCGGGGCCATCGCGCTGGGCCACCCGCTGGCCGCCACCGGCGTGCGCCTGACCATCGCCGTGGCGCGCCAACTGCACGAGGCCGGCGCACGCTGGGGCGTGGCCTCGGCGTGCGTGGGTGGCGGACAAGGCATCGCGCTACTGGTCGAAAACACCGCGGCGTCGGTCTGAAAGCAGCCACCCCATGAGCAGAACCCACGTCTACCCGGTGAACGTCCAGTTTGGCGACTGCGACCCCGCCGGCATCGTGTTCTTCCCCAACTTCAGCCGCTGGATGGACGAAGCCTCGCTGGCCTTCTTCATGGCCTGCGGCGTGCCCCCCTGGCGTGAACTGGTGAAGACACGCGGGATCATCGGTACGCCGCTGCTTGAGATCCACACCCGGTTCATGCGGCCCGCCACCTACGGCGAGACCCTCGAGGTGCACACCACCGTCGAGGAATGGGCCACCAAGACCTTTCGGCACCGCCATGTGGTCAAGCGTGGCGACACGGTGCTGTGCGAAGGCACGGAAGTGCGCGCCTTCTGCATCAGGGACCCCGAACAACCCGAGCGCATCAAGGCCATACCCGTGCCTGAAGACATCCGCGCGCTCTGCCTTTGAGCCCCCCAACGCTTCTGCGCAACCCTTTCACACCCGGAGACTTTCCATGTCGCTGACCCGCCGCCAGACCTTGATGCTCGCTGCTGCCGCTGCTGCCGCCGCCCTGCCCTTGCGCGCCCGTGCGCAGGCCTTTGAACAGCCCAGGATCCTGTACGGCTTCCCGGCCGGCAGCTCGGGCGACATCGCGGCGCGCCGCGTCGCTGAAAAGCTGGCGAACACGGCCTATGCCAAGAACGCCGCCATCGTGGAGAACCGGCCCGGTGCCGGTGGCCGCATCGCGCTGGACGGCCTGAGGGCCGCGCCGGCCGACGGCTCGGTGCTGGCAATGACGCCGTTTTCGGCCATCGCCATCTACCCGCACGTCTACAAGAAGCTCAGCTACGACCCGGTCAATGACTTCGTCCCGGTGTCCATCGCGGCCATCATGCACCACGGCCTGGCCGTGGGCCCGGTGGTGCCCGACAGCGTGAAAGACGTGAAGGGCTTCATCGCCTGGGCCAAGGCCAACCCCGAGAAAGCCAACTATGGCTCGCCGGCGGCGGGCAGCACCCCGCACTTCCTCGGCGCGCTGCTGGGGCTGAGCCAGGGCATCGACCTCAAGCACATCCCTTACCGCGGCAGCGTGCCGGGCATCACCGACGTGGTGGGCGGCCAGCTGGCGGCGATGTTCACGCCCGCGGGCGACTTCCTGGCCAACCACCGCGCCGGCAAACTGCGCCTGCTGGCCACCTCGGGCCGCCAGCGCCTGCCGTTTGCCACCGACGTCGCCACCTTCGCCGAGCAGGGCTTCAACGAGCTGACGACCGAAGAGTGGTTCGGCTTCTATGCGCCGGCCAAGACCCCGGCCGCCGTGGTGGCCGCTGCCAACGCCGCCATCAACGCCGCGCTGCGAGACAAGAGCGTGGTCGACGGCCTGAGCGTGGTCGGATTGCTCGCCCAGGGCTCGACACAGGAAGAGATGGCACGCAGCGCACGAGCCGAAACCGAGCGCTGGGGCCCGCTGGTCAAACGCGTGGGCTTCACGGCCGAGAGCTGAAAGCAGGCGCGCGCCATGCAGATCGCAGGACACAGCGCCATCGTCACCGGTGGCGGTTCGGGCTTGGGTGAAGCCGTGGCGCGCGAGCTGGCCCGCCAAGGGGCGAAGGTGGCGGTGCTGGACGTCAACACCGCCGGTGCGCAGCGCGTGGCGGCCGAGATCGGCGGCCTGGCGTGCACGGCCGACATCACCGACACCCCCAGCCTCGTCGTCGCACTCGACGCCGCCGAGGCCGCCCATGGAACGGCGCGCATCGTGATGAACATCGCCGGCATCGGCACCGCCAGGCGCGTGGTGGGCAAAGACGGCAACCCGGCGCCGCTGGAAGACTTTGAACGCGTGGTGCGCGTCAACCTGCTGGGCACCTACAACGTCGTCCGCCTCACCGCTGCACGCATCGCCAGGCTGGCGCCGCTGGAAGGCGGCGAACGAGGCGTGATGGTGATGACGGCCTCGGTCGCGGCCTTCGACGGCCAGGTGGGCCAGGAAGCCTACAGCGCCAGCAAGGCCGGCATTGCGGGCATGACCTTGCCGCTGGCGCGCGACCTGGCGCAACACGGCGTGCGTGTCTGCACCATTGCACCGGGCCTGTTTGAAACACCGCTCCTCAAGGGCCTGCCCGAAGCCGTGCAACAAAGCCTGGCCGCCAGCATCCCCTTCCCGCCCCGGCTCGGTCGGCCGCAGGAGTTTGCCGAGTTGGCGGCGCACATCGTCGCCAACGGCCACTTGAACGGCGAGGTGATTCGTCTGGACGGCGCGCTGCGGATGGCGCCGCGCTGAGTTTGGATCGGTCGTGGGTTCGGACCGCATCCATCGGTCTTGAGACGGGCCTTGCGTCCTGCGCGGGCGCCTCAGCTGTCAGGCGTCAGTCCCCAGTCTTGCCGCATGCGACCGCTGGCCCGCAAGGGGCCGAGCTTCGCCGATACGAACAACGGCTGGCCGCCCGAAGCGCGCATCACTTCGGCCCGGGCTGCGTCCCGGTGGATCGGTTCGGGACTCACAACATGCCGTTCCGAAGGGCGAGCGCAACCGCCTCGGTGCGGCTCGAAGCCCCCAGCTTGCCCATGATCGCGGTGACATGGTGGCGAACGGTGATCGGCGACAGGCCCAGCGCCTCGCCGATGGCTCGATTCGACTTGCCCTTGCCCAGCAGCGACAGCACCTGGACTTCCCGTGCCGTCAGGGCCGTGTCGCCGGCCACACCGGGCCGGCGCGTTTGCCGGGTGTCGAACCCCAGTGCCTGCAACGCCTTCTTCAACGAGGCGTTGGCGGTTCGAAGCTGTTCGTTGGCCTGCTGGAGCTCGGCGTTGTGGAGAGCCTGCAATTCCGCTTCGCGACGTGTCTTGTCGAGTTCGAAGCGTGCAGTCAATGCGGACAGCCGGCGGGCGGCCCGATCCCGGCCCAGCCGCAGGTCGATCTCCCTCAACGCTTCGCTGGCCTCCAGTGCGCCGGACGAGTCACCAGCGGCTTTCAGGCTGAGCATCAGTTCCTCGCAGACGAGCCGCTCGTCGGCCAGCCGTCCGGTGCGCGAGACCGCTTGCTGGCATTGGCGGAGGCAGGCCACCGACTCGTCGAAAAGGCCCAGATGGCGCAAGGCCTCGCCCCGATAAGCCAGCAACTGTGTGTTCTCTCGGTCGAAGCCCGCGGCAAGCGAAGTCTTGTGCGCCCCGTCGAGGACCTGCAGCGCCTCTGAGGCCTCGTGAATCATCGCCAGAGCCACGCCGAGGGTGCCCTGGATCGGCAGCATCTGGGCGGCCAGCATGCCGCTCTGACGTGCCAGCTGCGAGGCTTGCCTGAGATGCACGATGGCGTCCTGGGGCCGGCCCAGGCGCATGTACGACCGCCCCAGGTTGTTCAGGGCCGAGACGCGGGATTCGGCCGTATGGTGCTCGGAGACGACGCTGGCGACTCGAAGGGGCAGCAAACTCTCCAGCGGCTCGCCGAGTTGCGTTCGGACCGAGAGGAGATTGTCCAGAACCCGCCTCTCGCGGACGGGGTCTCCAAGCTGCGTGGCGAGGGTCAATGCGGCACCGAATCGAAGGAGCGACTCGTCAAGGTCATCCAGTATCAGCAGCGCGATGGCGTGATAACGGGTGCAATCGAACTCGACATCCAGCAGCCCGTGCCGCCGGGCAAGTTCCGCTCCCTGGACCAAGTGGGCGATGGCGAGATCACCACGGTCGGTCACGATCAAGGAGTGACCGGCGACAAAGTGCAGCCGGGGTTGGTGCTCGATGCCAACGTCGTCCTGGATGAGCGCGAGCGCTTCGACGGCCGTCGCCAAGGCGCCCTTGGCATCGGTGTGCATGGCTTTCGTTGCCCTTGCCAGGAGGCCCTCGACCTTCTGCAGCAATCGGCGTCTCAGGTCGCGAGCCCGTGCCGGGGCAGTCGCGGGTTTCCTGTCACGGAAGGGTGTACTTGGGCTCACAGGTCTGGTCCGGCCGTGCGTCTTCGCAGGGCACCCGAAGAGGAGTCGACGGAAGGCGCGCAAGCGGCAATCAAGGTGCGGAACATCACGATGACCGCTGGGCGCCCATCCAGACGACTCTATCGCGCGGTCCGTCGCCCGGCCGGCTTGAGGTCACCGGTTACAGCATTTGCTTGATGTACGTTTGTACGATGTGAATGCCGACCGAAACCGATGAAATCATGCACGTTCACGTCTCTTCGCTTGAACCCCCGTCGCTGGCGGATGCCTGTCAGCAACATGAGCGTCTGGAGCCCGTCGAACGGAGCTCCAACCCAACTGAAAGGAATTCGCATGAAGCTTCGTGCTCTGTTGTCGGCCTGTGCCCTGGCCGTCTCGCTGCCTTCGTTTGCTCAGAACACCGGCGTGGTTTCGATTGAACCCACCTTGACGAGCATGTCCGGCATTGGCGTCTTCATCAAGGGCGGCAGCGAGCCGGGTGACTCTGTGCTTGCACCGACCACCCTGTCGGTGGCCGCCGGTGATCGCCTGGAGTTCAACTACTTCTATGCCGACACGTCAGTCGCGCCGCAGTACAGCTTCCTGGGCGTGTACGGCGACAGCGGTGTGGTGGTGGCGGTGGACAGCAGCATTGCCGCCTCCCTCGTCGGACGCACCTGGGAGTCCATCTTCACCAGTCCCAGCTTCAGCGAGGCCACGGTCTTCTCCACCCTTGCCAGCTTCGCCAACGCCGATCCTGCCGACGACGACTTCCAGGGCGTCCTGGCCCTGGGCACTTATCTCGGCGGCTTGAGTGTGGATGTCAACGGCGCGCCGCGGGAACTGTTCGCGCCGCTGGGCACCGAATCGGTGCTTCTGAACTTCTCACAGGCCGTCGTCAACGGCAGGGCCATCCTTCAGCCCGTGCCCGAGCCTTCGACCTGGATGCTCGCCGCCCTGGGGGGCATCGCCATCATGTCGGTCGTTCGTCGGCGCCGTCGCTGAGGAGCGGCACCCTGGGGCGTCGGCCCCAGGCTGTGTGCGTGGTCCGGGTCGGCATCCGGGTCGGCAGTCGGTGTGGCCCAACACCCCTCCCGGCGCGCAAAGGCCTTGGACACCCCGGTGGGCCAGGGGCTCTTCAACGCCGGTGCCACCTCGCCGGCGCGAGGGCCAAAGGTGATGCGGCATCCACACACTGCGGCCCGCAGGCGTCACGCCGTTCACGCTCGCCGGGCCCACAGCGCTGCAACAAGCTGATACAGTCCGCCGCTGAGGGCAAACTGGTCGAAAGGCCGGGACGCAAAGCCTCCGGCCTACAGCACCAGCGGTGCCACGGTAGCGGGGTTGCCAGCGCGGCCACGCCAGTGGCCGGGCACTGCGGCACCGGTGGTGCCCGCAACGCACGCTGTCCTGTCAGGCCCTCGTCCCGTGCATTCCGCACCTGCAACGGCAACGAGAGCGATGGCCCTGACACCCAGCCCCTTCTCCGCATCCTTCCCAAATCGCCTGCGCGCTGCAGCGCCGCTGTGCGCCGTGGTGTTGCTGCTGGCCGCCTGCGGCGGTGGCGAGCCCCCCGCCAACGACCCGGCGACCACGGCCGAGCTTCTTCCGGGGGCTGCGCCTACCCCCGACGCGCGCCGCTTCACGCTCTGGCAGCCCGGCCAGGAGGCTGCCGTGCGCGCCGAGCAAGGCGCCCTGCTGGGTGATGCGAGCGGCGACACCGTGCGCCTCGTCGTGAGCCTGAACCCGGCGGCCGTGCAGGCGCTGGACCGTGCCACGCTCTTGGGCCAAGGCAGCGGCGAGGCCGGCGACGCCGCCGCGCAGCGTGCGGGCCAACTGGCGGCCAAGGCCGCGGCGGTGGCGACTGCCGCCGATGCGCTGATGGCCCGCTCGGTGCGCGCCGCCGCACCCGGTGCCGTGCTGCGCCAGCAGTTTGCGCACGCGCTCGAGGGCCTCGTGCTCGACGTGCCCATCGGCCAGGCCCAGGCCGTCGCCGATGCCCTGGCGCGCGACACCGCGGTCGACGCCGTCGAGCTCGACCGCCCGATCACCCTGGACCAGAGCAGCCCGGTGCGCGCGCTGGACAGCCGCGCCTGGGGCGTGGACCGCATCGACCAGCGCGCGCGCAGCTTCGACGGCGCCTTCCGCCACAGCCGCAACGGCCAGGGGGTGACGGTGCACGTGGTCGACACCGGCGTCAGCCCGCACGCGCAGTACGGCACGCGGCTGCGCAGCGGCTTCAGCGCCATCGCCGACGGCCAGGGCACGCGCGACTGCCACGGCCACGGCACGCACGTGGCCGGCACGGCCGCCGGCAGCACGCTGGGCGTGGCACCCGGCGCCAGCGTGGTGCCGGTGCGCGTGCTGGACTGCCGCGGCAGCGGCTCGGGCACGCAGCTGCTCGCCGGGCTGGACTGGATCGCGGCCAACGGCACGCGCCCGGGCGTCGTCAACATGAGCCTCGGCGGCAGCGCCTTCCCGGCGCTCGACGCGGCGGCGCAGCGGCTGGCCTCCACCGGCTTCACGGTGGTGGTGGCAGCGGGCAACAGCAACACCGACGCCTGCACGCAGTCGCCGGCTCGCGCCGCCGGGCTGGTGGCGGTGGCCGCCAGCGACACGGCCGACGCCAAGGCCTCGTTCTCGAACACCGGCACCTGCGTCGCGCTGTGGGCGCCGGGCACGGCCATCGGCTCGGCCGGCATCGCCTCGAACACGGCCGTGGTGGCCATGAGCGGCACCTCGATGGCCGCCCCGCACGCGGCCGGCGCCGCGGCCTTGCTGCTGCAGGCCCAGCCCACCGCCACCGCGGCCCAGGTGCGGGCCCGCCTGCTGCAGGACGCCACGCCCAGCCTGGTGCTGGGCGCGCCGGGCAACACCACGCGCGCGCTGCTGCACGCCAGCGACGGCGCCGCTGCGCCGCTGCCCCCCAATGTGGCGATTCGCCCGTCGGCCATCACCATGGCCACGAGCGTGCCGCTGCCGGGCCTGTGGGCGGCCAGCGCCTCGGTGCTGGTGGTCAACGCGCAAAACGCAGCCGTGGCCGGCGCGCGGGTGGCCGGGCGCTTCTCGAACATGACCGCCGAGCTTGCCTGCACCACCGCCGCCAACGGCCGCTGCACGCTGGCCAGCAGCGCCGCGCCGTGGGGCGGCACGGCGACCCTCGGCTTCGCGGTCACCCGCGTGACGGGCCCGCAGATGGCCGATGCCGGCAACGGCGTGCGCAGCGCCCAGGTGGCCCAGCCCGCGGCCCCGGTGGCCAGCGTGTCGGCGCTGACCGGCAACATGGTGCGACCGTCGCCCAGCTCGACGCAGTGGACGCCGCAGTTCACCGTGGCACTGGCCGACACCCAGCGCGCCCCGGTGGCCGGCGCCTTGGTACAGGCGCAGATGCGCGTCCACAGCGGCGCCCGGGTCGTCGGGCTGGCGACGCTGGCCTGCCAGACGGCCGCCAACGGCCAGTGCCAGCTGTCCTTGGGCGCCGGTGCGCTCGGCAGCGCGCACACCGGCGCAGTGCTCGAGGTGAAGGCGGTGTCGCGCAGCTTCCTGGTCTACAGGGCCGGCACGCTGACACAAGCCTCGGTGGGCGTGGTGCGCTGACGGCCCCGGCCCCGGCGCAACCCGGGGCCGGCAGCCCCAAGGCGCTTGGATCGCAGGCGGTGCGCGCTTGGCGCGCCCTGCGTCGTGCCCATGCCGCCCCGCCGCGTGCCGCTCGCCACGCGGATGGGCAACACCCCCGTGGTACTGCCGGCCAGGCATCAGAGCACCGGACTGCGCACCCTCGTGCGGGGCATCGTGCCGCCGCTGTTGGGGTTGGCCGCTCGACGGTCCGGCCGCTGGCGCGCCGGCCGCGACATCACCGCCCGATCAGCGCAACCACATGCGCGCACCCCGGGCCGGCAGCGTGAACGTCTGGTTGCTGCTGGTGATGCGCACGACGCTGCCCGACCCCAGCCGGTCGGTGTAGTTGACGTTCCACCACAGCACGCTGCTGTTCATGTTGACGTTGACGTTCACTGCATTGCCGCACTTGTTGATGCCGACGATGCCCAGGTTGCCGCGCCGGAACAGCAGGTGGCACTGGCCGTGCGCCAGCACCTGCATGTCGGTGCCCTGCACGGCGTTGTGGAAGCCGATCATGGCGCGCAGGTCGGTGCGGTTCCAGGCGTTGACCCAGCGGTTGTCTCCGCTCTCGTTGTTGTCGGTGTAGACCATCGGCACCCCGCCGTTGCGGCCGAGCACGTAGGCATAGGCCAGCGTCTCGTCGGTGGGATCCATGATCTGCCAGCGGAAGCCGCTGTTGTTGGGGATGTCGTGCGTGACGGTGAACGTGATGGCGCGCGCGTTGGGCAGCGCCTGCCCGTAGGCGCCCGGGTCGACGAGCTGGCTCATCGAGCCGCTGAAGCCAAAGGCGCTGCGGATCTGCGCGAACAGCGGGAAGTCGTAGGCGCCGTGGTCGGTGCCCGCCAGGTAGGGGCCGAGGAACTGGTCGTACTCGGCGTTGCCGACGCCGCCGCTGGTGATGATCTCGCCGAAGACGTGCATGCCGCTCTTGAGGGTCGACGTCAGCACGGCGTTCATGTGGCCGTTGGGCATGTGCTTGGCCGCGTCGATGCGGAATCCCTTGACGCCCAGGTTCTTGAGCGCCTGCAGGTACTGCTGCTGCTGGCTGATCACCCACGAGTTGGCCACGAGGTCGGGCAAGCCGGCGTCGCCGGCGCCGCCGCACAGGCGCCAGTTCTGCACCTGCCAGACGTCGTTGTAGTTGCCGATGCAGTTGGCGGAGCCGAAGTCGCCGGCGCCGAGGAAGTTCTGCGTCAGGTTGCCGAACAGCCGCTGCGCGTTCCAGTAGGTGGAGTCGGCGGCATACGTGGCCAGCACCTCGGTGCCGGGATAGTTGAGGTCGGGGCGCTTCCAGGCCTCGTTGGCCATGTGGTTGAGCACCACGTCGGCGTAGACGCGGATGTTGCGCTGGGTCAGCGCGTTGACCATCGCCACGAACGACGCGCGGTCGCCCAGCGTGTGCTGGATCGTGCGGTAGTCCTGTGGCTGGTAGCGCGACCACCACTCGGTGCCGGCGCTCTTGTGCGCCGGAGCCACCAGCACCATGCGGTAGCCGGCGTCGCGGATGGCGTCGGCTCGCGCGGTGACGTCGCTGTAGCGCCAGTTGAAGGCATGAAGGATGACGTCGGCCTGCGCGGACGCAGCAGCCAACAGGACCAGGCCCAGGGCAAGGGAACGCTTCACGGTTGTCTCCTGGTGTTGTCTTGGATCCGGAACACTGCCCTTGCCCGGCCGAACGGCCCGTGCCGAGTTTCGCCAGCGGGGCAAGGCATCGGTCGCCGCATCCGAAGCGGGATCGGTATGCGCAGATCTGTATTTTTACTACACCAAGCTTCGGCGGGGACTAGGACTTCTGCCGATGCCCGGGAGACCCCAGATCGCACGCTCCGCGAACGGTACAAAGGAGGAAACAGCCTCGCCGCACGAGTCGCCGGCCGGCGTTGTCGGTCAGTGACGTGCAACTCTGTAGTAATACTTCATGCCGTTGACAGGCTTCTTGGGCCCCGAGACCCCTCGCCCGGCTGGCGCACCGGCACATGAGGGATGACGTGGTCCACCAGGTGCGCCGCCGTCTGTGCCATGCGCCGGGCGCCGCATGAGGGGCAAAACCCGCGCCGCTTGCAGCTGAAGGCGACCAGCTTGTCGTGGCCGCAGTCGCCGCAATGCAGGCGCAGGAAGCCGTGGGCCAGGATGCCGCATTCGGGGAAGGCGTCGAACTCGTCTTTGATGAACTGCGGCAGGTCGGCGCCGGCAGCGTCTTCGGCCTGGGCGAAGAAGGTGGCCTTGTTACGCACGACGGCGTCCTCGCGGATCTTCACGCGCAGTGCGTCGAAGAAGACCGCCGGGTACATCGGCTCCAGCGGCCTGGCCTGCCAGGCGCCGACCTCGGCCATGACGGCGTCGGTGACGGAGCTGATGAAGTCCGGCGCCACCTCGGTGCCGTACTGCTCGGCCAGGAAGCCCTGGAT